>OBLI01000329.1_pt1 | contig 51191 bp, 35 predicted proteins | sample 1519701 | NCBI WGS metagenome assembly OBLI01 (sample SAMEA3663005, study PRJEB22513) | pig gut metagenome | biome: pig gut; feature: pig-associated habitat; material: faeces | place: France | collected 2012
ACATTTGAAATGGAGGTTCAACACCATATTATCCCCCTAAATTGGCACAGAACCAAAAAAAGTTGAAAAACATCTGTCAGTGTCAGCCTAAGCGTCAAACAACTTAATTATCAATATGTTACAATTCCCCAACGCTGACAGATACTTAAAAAACATGGCTAACATCGCACCATTATAGGCTATATTGAATTAAACACCTGTATTTCCCTACCCTATTTTTCTGCATCTTGCTTCATTATCCTCTTCATTTTGGCTCAATCCAATCAACACAACAGCTACAATGATGGCAACTGATTGCCCTAATGTAACAGTCGTACCACTGCGGTTGTTACACTTGTTCCAAAGCTATTGTCACAGTCGTTCCAAAGCTATGGTACGACCGTGACAACTACGTTGGAACAGTCGTGTCAACAGCCTTTGTCACAGTTGTTCCAAAGGTTTCTATATTAAATAACTGTAGTTTAACTATTTAGGTTGACTACCTTATCGTCTTATTCATAAATCAGGTTGCCAAGTTAATTTATTATTTATAATACTAGTTGACTCGCCTTGTCATTGTTCACTTTTAAGGTTGGCCACACAAATAAACGAAACCAAGAGAGTAAGGATGTGGCAATGTAATAATTTACCTTCCCTCGATAGTTAACATTGGTTAATCTATGGGAAAAAGATATATTTTCGCCCCCATTCCTATATGTTTGTTTTGTTATTATCAACTTATTCAGTATCTTTGCATCAAGAAAGTTCAATTAATTTATATATAGAAATGCGTAAAATTACTTTTTCGGGTTATAGACCTTCATTCAAAAGTGGAGTCATGTCGCTCTTTACTTTCGGTATTGACTCGGATAGATTCAAGGATTATTTCCTCGGCAATGATTCCGATTATATAGCGGACGATTGGCGTATGTTGGGTAATGATATGCGCTCAGCTATATCGCAGTTTGAAAGACAGATACATTTATAATATTATGAACATTTTGTATGTTTCTATTGTCATGTATAGTCTTTCTACATCAAACTACAACTCTTAGCAACAACACAAGTGAGAGAAGCGGGGTCACGGAGGCAGGTACACTGACCCGATATAACCTTCCTGATCATAACAACGATGATACTTGTTAATTAAATCTATCAAGGCTTGCACTTCTTTTATATCAGACGTTATTCGGTTATATTTTGCATATTGATCGTTGTATCTCTCTAATGCTCCTTTGGCAATACGCTCTTCTATGTCTTGCGGGATTAAGAATGAAGAACGAGAACCAAGATGTGCGTGAAACTCCGTGAGGAAAATATTGATGCCAGCAAGGTCGAAATCCCCAAAATGGACATAGCGATTGGGGATTGTCTGCAACCATGAACGAAGATCTATGGATTGCGGATAGCGTGATACAAACAACAAACGCACGGTGCCAATGCATTGCTTGAAGAGCTTTCGTTGCTGACGAATCATGCGGAAGTTCTCCATGTTTTCAATGCCAACGACAACCACATCATCGGGAACAAAGAACGATTGCCAATCTGCCACAAACCAGAAACTGCCTTCCTGTGGATTAACCATAAATTCCTGTCCATTCAGCATACAAGAAATCGGTTCGTATGTGTTAATAGGGAAACCAGGACATGAGCGTACCGTCACAAGTTTGGAGTTACCCGTTTCAGATGCGATTTCAGCACGAGTAATCCTCTCCTTATCGACAATCGTCAAGTCACCATAATGCGATTTCACAAACGTCCCCAATGCCACCTTATCTATTGCAGCATAGGAACGTCTGCTTCCAGATGTCCCAACTGTCAGAAGCCCCTCGTCCAACAACTCTTTTGCGATATCATTCCGGAGAGAACTTGCAGCAACAGAATCGCCAGACATCAGACGTCTCAGTAATTCAGTTTGCGTCTTTGATAGAACCATTACCCATTATTTGTCAGCAGGCGCGTTACGTGCGTCTGTGACTTGCCGTCCTTTGTCAGCAGATAGTTATACTTGTAGATATCAGCATTATATCCTATTGGCGAGCTGTTGATAAGGTAGATATTTCTCACGTTTGCAAACTGCAGTATGCCACTTACATTGCTTGGGTGAAGTTTTCCAATCTCATCCATCATGCAATGAATGATGAAGTCGCCATTCTTGCGCGAAGCCTTGGTCTTGAATACATTGATAAGCATAATGTTGACCATCGCCTTAACAAGAATATCCGTACCATCCGAACCAACGTTATTGATGCGCTCCACCCAGCCAGTGTTATTGTCATTCTCCTGTATGCGGAACTGCAGACGGAATGTATCAGAGAGCGACAATTCTGTGCGCGAAGGTTCTTTCTGCAACTGACGCATAAAACGTTTCAGGTACTCAATAACCTTCTTGTTCACCTCATCTCTATCCGTACCAGAGAACAGGTTGAGTTCACCCATATTCAATTCATTCTCAACCGTGAAATCACATATCGAACGTAACAATTGCATCATACGGTCGGACGACTCCTCTGCACGCAACTCAATACTCTTGATTACACCGGCAAAGTTGCGCTCCTGAAAATCTCGGTTCACCTCATTGATGATACCCTTGATTTCGGCAGAATGGTTCATCAAAAGTCCTACCTCACGCGAGACACTTCTCAGAATAGTGTTGTAATGCTCGCTTACGCGTTCGCGATAGTCTTCTATCTTGTCATTCTCGATGAAGTCCTTCAGATTCAACGCAAATTCCAGATATTCCTCATCTAACTGAGGCACGATGAAATGGAACGTGTTGTTTGCTCCAAAGTGAGAGTTAAATGAATTCGTGGCACGTTTCAATTCGTCAGCCTTCTGTCGTTTCTTGTTCAGCGCTCCACGCATTTGTACAACCAATTCACCACAAGTCTCTGATGATTGCTCTTTCTTTTCATCCTCAAGGAAGCTTGCGGGAAGGATATTCTCCACACCACACAATTGCCCATACTGATTCAATCCTTCCTTCATCGATTCAAGCAGATTGCTTTGTTCATTGAGCTTTCCAGACTTCTCACTTTGTTCGTTTTCATAACGCTTTCGCTTGTCGTTATAGATCTGTCGCATTTGCGCATCCCGAGCTTCCAACTTTCGCTTTTCATCCTTGAATTCCGATTCGCGTGAGAACAGTTCCTTCTCATCCTTTCGGTATTCAATTACAAAATGCCTCTTTTCGGAGATGTCATCAAGTAGTCGTTGAACTCTCTCGATATCCTTCCTGCATAGTTCTATGGCACTTGTGTCTGCCCCCTTACCTTTCAGTTCGTCGCGCTCTTGACGTTCAAGCATCTGCTTGCGCTCTCCAATATCTTTCCGGCGTTCACTTGATTCGGTCTCCTGCTTTTGGCAAAACTCGTCAAAGTTCTTATGCCAAGCCTTTGCTGCACTGTTATATTCACTGTCAGCTGAGCGGAATTCCTTTTCGCGTTTAGCCTTCTGCTGTGCTCGGTTTTCTGATTCCCTTTCCAGATTTAATCGTGCATCGTTGTAGGCTTGAGTTCGTTTCTCATGCTCATCTGCTATCTGTTGTTGCTCTTTCTGCTCCAACTGGCGAAGTCGGGTTTCAGCATCTTTCTTCTTTTGTGGTATCTGTTGCAGTTGCACACTTAAAGTTGTCTCCTGCTGCCGCAAATCAGATAGTTTCCATTTGTACGACTTCTGGATATTGTCTAATTTCTGCTCTTTCTCCTGCTCCAAATCTACCAGTACCTTTTTCTTTGCAGAGACAGCTTCCTGCTGCTCTTTTTGCAGATGCCTGTATTCGTCGGGGGTACGATGATGAACGGGTATGGCATTGAGGTTAAGACGCACGCCAAACATAGTTTCTCCTTCTGCCATTTCAGGTGCAAGCCCTTGGGCATAAAGCACATTCTGCTCATCCGCCACTTTGCCGATTGTGTCTTCCCAACCTGGTTTGTTTTGCGTGAGCCATTCATACAAAGAACCCTTCCAACGAGACAAAAGTTCTTCGGTCTTAGCTAACTCTTCTTGCAATAACTTCAACTCACCATTCTCGACTTCCGCCTTTCGAGCATAGTCTTTTTCCGTTTGTTCACACTTCATCTGACCTTCTGCAATTATCTGCTTCAACTCATTTCGGGTGATTGTGAGTTGTCCTTCCAACTCCCGTACTTGTTCGGAGAGAGACCTGATGTCATCCCTACACGCATCCGTCTCTGCTTTCAACGGATGCCAATACCGCAGTTCCGAGAGTCGTTTGTCTGTACGGTTGCACTCCTCATTAAGCACCTTCATGCGCTCATCTGATGCCGTGAGCCATTCGTTATAAGCAGCATCGATATTTTTCTTTCTCTCGTCGCGAGCCTTCTGGAGTTTCTCCTGCTCTTTCAGTATAGAGGTCTTCTTGTTGTTGCGCTCTTCATTCTGAGCAGCAACGAAGCTATTCCACTCTATATCAAGAGCGGCATAGAGAGCGCGATATTTCTCAGTCACATCCTTATATTGTTCTTGCAGAGTCCTCAGCATGTTTTCCTTCTGAGTATTCTCTTGCAGATACTTTGGCTCTTGTTCTACGAGTGCTATAATATCCTTTATGCCTATTTCGTCATAATGATTACGCTTCTGCCGGATATCACCAAGCCTGACATCGCAAACACTAATTTTCTTTGTCAATAGATCGTGCTCCTTTTCAAACTCCTGTTGACCGTTGTCAATTTTTTCTTTTATTCTTCTCAAAGACTCTTGCAACGAGCGTATGGTATCTTCCGTTTTCGGCATCTGCTCGCGAGTATGCGCCACAGCATAGTTCAGCCTATGCCATGTCTGCTTAAGTTCGTAGTCAAGAGCTACCAACAGACGGTAGGTGTCCACCACTTTCTGTGCCTTGATTCTTACCGCCACCTCGCCATTGGCATCCTTCTTGTACCAACAATCTATCTCATCGAACTCGCGCTCAAAGTCGGCTACCAGATGACGATAGGTTGACAGGCTGATGCTATCCTCCGTGTCCGTCATTGACTGTATGATGGTGGTCTTCACAAAGTCTGCATCGAGCTTGCTGTTGAGGAACACATTTTGTATAGAACGCGGGATGTTCTGATACTTTGCGCTCTCCACCAACGCATATTTGTCGAACTTATGGCTTCGGTCATGCGTATTGCCAAAGATAATGTTGCGATAGAGTTCATAGGTGTCAATCTTTGCACTGATATCCACATTCGCACCGATTTTCTCACGCACCTTTATCCAGTCACTCTCCACACGACCGTCTTTCCCGACAAGCCATTCTTTCTTATATGGCGAGTCGATAAAGCGATAAACGACCTTTCCCTGGCTTCTGCTCAGCAATATGCTGTACGCACTATTTTCTGTGCGTACTTCATAAACGATATACGAGTTGCTATGCTTAAAGTAGAATTCCTCAAATGTCTTCTGTCCCGACTGAATACCCAACCGCATCTTGTCGGCATTGTAGAAAAAGAGCAACGCTCTCAACACCGTGCTCTTACCCACACCTTGTGTGCCGGCAAAGTGCACATTGCCATCCAGCATCACCTCTGCGTATGGTATGTTAGCACTATTCAGAAAAATTATTTTGTTCAGATGTCTCATACTTCTGGTGTATCTTCTTCGTTATAGATTGTAATCAGGTTTACCATATTTTCTGCATATCGGAAGGCTGCTGTCACCTTATATGTTCCGTCCTGCTCATTAATTATCTCTGCAAAGCCCATTCCGGTGAGTTCGCTTACGAGCTTCTCCACGACATCCTGATTGGTGTTCTGTTTGCGGAATAGTTTTCTTGCTTTGTCCCTCAGTTCCACATCAAGGTTTATGCGTTCCTGGATATGAGTACTTCGGAATTGGAAACCCGTAGAGAACGTGATATCATACGTCTTCAGGAAATCCAGTATATCCACCCATTGGGCAAAACTTTGTAATTTCTGCTCGATAGTTATCTTTGCCTCACGAGTGCGGGCAAAATAATAGTAGCCATCGCCCGATTCCAGACGCAAACCAAGTTCGAGGAAATATGACTCGTAGTCAGCAAAGTTCTCCTCGATGTCATTATAGAGATGTTTCGCTTCCTGCTCCGTTGTGTCAACCGACAGGAAAGAGCCTTTGCTCAGCAGTTCAAATATTCGTTGTGTATTAGCTCGCATAAATTATGGCGTATTCTATGTTTTCGTATGATTCGTATTCTTCCGTTATGCGCAACTCATCGCTGTGTTGAGTTGCCATCTGGCAATAGAGGATGATGTGGTCGCTTAGAGTTCGCTCGAAGCGATATGGATAATCTCTAATGAAAGCGAAAAGATGATTGCCCTGTGCCTTGAAAGCATTCCACATTTCCGTGGTATTAATCATTGTCACATTCTCCGTCTCGCCCTTTAGAAATTCTGCGTCTATAGGGTCGGCTTCCGTCCTTGACAAGCGTCTGATGTTATTCTTGCATGCAACTTTCCTTATGATGGCGTATGCCTCTTCGTTGCTCTTGAGCATATCCAATGAGAGAAACACCTTATTGTACGGACGTTTTTCCATCCATACGGGATTGTCATCCTCAAGCATTCGCTCAACATTGCTATCTTCCCTCCATGTCAACTGATCCTTCAGATACTTCAGTTTCCTTATTTTCTTCAATAACGCACTCTGTTGCTCAATCTGGTTGATATAGTCGATGATTTGATGCTCTATCTCAAGCAGATTATGATCAGCCTCGGTAAAGTCATTCCTTACGTCCATGCACGTACGTTGCATTTCCGGGTCGATGGTCATTTTGAAGAACACAACTTCCCCGTCAAGCATTTTCTCGCATTCTTGCATTAGCACCTTCACTCCTTTTCGCTTTTCATCAAGATTCGTCAAGCGCGACATCTTGATTTTATAGTTGGGTTCTTGCTTGAAAGCGACATCCACATTCCTCTTCAGGTCAACAACATTCTTCAAAGTCCTCAAACCTATCTTTCTGAGAATCTTCCTGACGTTTCCTTGGTATTGATACTTCCTGTGCTCGTTCGTTTCCTGCAGATAGTAATTAATGTTCTCTCGCAACAAGTCAATATATTCCCTGACACTCGCAACCGAGATTTCCTCGTTCATATCCAGCACATCCTCAAAGAACCGCACATAGACATCTTCCATCTCCAGGAAATCGCCGTTCTCATGTATAACACCATGATCAATAAGGTACTGAATCCTCTCGCGTCTGTAGTCAACCACCTCAAGTGCAAACTCCTTGCGGTATGCCAATGACTTTCTTCTCTCAAACATATCACGGAAAAGCACCTTCTCCCTGTCAAGCATCTTGACAAGTTCTTCTATCGACCTGAAGTGTGAAAGTATATCATTACGTACCATATCAAGAGTAAATTTTGCTGCAAATATACGCATTATTTCTGATATGCCAAAGGAAATGTGTTAAAATATTGGGTGTTTTGAATAATTTCCCAAAATATATTATTGTCTTTAACCTTATTATTATAAAAAACCGCATAATATACTCATGTATGAATGTGCTGCCATAACTGAGCAAGGAGGGCTATTCTGACATTGAGAGAATAGCCAGTATGGAACTCTCATTACAGCAGTTGTGAAACTGTCAGAAGTTAACTTGTCTAATGTTCTCAACATACTATCGTTGTATCAATACAAAGCTTTGTATGTACATCCCAAAGCTTTGAACGGAGATACAAAGGCTTTGTACCGCCGTTCCAAGCTTTCGAACAAAGAGATTATTCTTTAAAACCAACAGGTCTAAACAAAAGTCCCAGACCATACCGGTCTGAGACTATATGCATCACTCCCAATGATGACTTTTGCTTAATACGGCAAGATTGATGCCGGGGATAATTTATCTGCAGCGCGGCGGATTCTTTCTGACAAATCACACAAGGCCCCGCGAAGCTGCTCTATTTCCTGAGGTGTAAATCCTCCAACTCCACCATTTCCGTCAATGCCATATATCTTATGTTGAAACCATGACATAGATTTACCATTGTTGAAATAATCCCTTTTCAACTCTCCCCATGATATTGCGAGATAAATATCCTGCAATCTCTCTTTTACATCCGAAATCAACGCGGACTTATCTGTCATTACTGCTGATGTTTCCATAATAATTGGCTGATAGGTCATTAAAATTATCAAAATACTCCATGAAGCGAAATTAAATGAAATGCAGAATAATAAGTACGGCAACTCCTCCAATTACAATCCACCTATTGGTTTTCAATACGCTTTGTATAGAACTATCATAAGATTCAACATCTCTTTTAAGGCTCACAATATCGGCCTTTATACCAATACAAATTGTGTTCGTCTCTGTAAGAACAGATAATACTTTTTCAATCTTATTATTCACAAATGATACTTCTGAATTAATTTTATCAGATTTATTCATCAAATCGCTATAGTTGGAGTTGAATAATGTTTGAACAGAATTAATTTGAGATGTGATAGAGGTTGATAAAGATAGGAGAGATGATTGAATATTTGCAAGAGATTTATCCTGTTCCCCTTGTGAAATCTTTATGTCCTCTGATATCATATCCAACGTCTTCTTAATATCCACAACCTCTTTTGTGGCTTTATCCAAAACTGTATAGAGTGAGTCTATTTTGTTAACGTGCTCTGCCAGTTTGGAACTTTCCACTTCAATAGATTTGCTAGCTTCAGCACATAACTCGCCAAAATTATTTGTTGATTTCTTGATATCAGCATTAAATTTGTTGACCACCCTATCACATGTGTCCATGATTTTGGCAATAGCACCATCAAGTTGTGAAGTTTTAAGGGATTGATAATTGTTAACTTCAGCCACAAAAGTAGAAATCTCAGAGTTTAATGACTGAAGCGATTCTGAGTATCTGCTGATGATTTGCTGCAAACTTTCACTTGTAGCAATAGTTTCATCGACCTGTAATTTTGCAGACTCAACATCAGAAAGATTTTTTTCGAGGCGTTCTAATGCCGTATTAATATCGTATGCCATATTTTATATTGTTATTATATTGTTAAATTATTTGTCCTTATGGGATTCATTGGTATCTTTACCTGTATATCTTTTTGCGATGTCATTAAATCTTTTCTCATGTATTAAGAGCATCAGAGATTCTTTCCCTCTCTTGACAATATGCTCTTTAATAAAGTTTTCTTTTGCTTTAAGTGCAATCAGTTCATTGAAGCGGTCTACGTTTTCCCATATCTTTGTTCCATCCTTTTCATACAATGACATAAAACCGTCAACATAACTATCAAGAGCACTTTTCCTTAGACTTTCATTTGCACCAGCCCCCAAGAAAGAAATACAATAGGTAAGTAACAACTGAAGAGCCGCATTGTCGGTATGCGCTCTAAGACAAAGTAATGTTGCGCCATACAGATGTTTCATATTGTCAACTTCACTACCTGAACTATCTTTAGAAATGACATCTATATATTTTTGCACTACATTGAAGTCATCCATTCCATCCTCATCTGTATCTTTAGAAAGCGAATACAGTTGTCCTTCTACCTCGTAATCACGCCTTGCATACTTCGAGTTGAAATATAGGTGAATAAACTCTTTTAGCCAATCGTCGTTATTGTCAACCTCCTGATTAACTATGCTATTCTCACATGCGATACGGATATCTTCAATTGCACGGTAACGTTTCTTTTCAAGATTATCATATACAAATGCAGTAAGGTACCCCAGACATTTATCAAGAAAGTTTCGCCCCCTCTGCATGTTTATCTCTTCAACTCTTTTACTGGCTTGTTCAAGTGAGTAGTATTTTCGGAAGAAGTCAAGCATATACTGTTTGTATTCCTCATCCGTCCTCTTTCGAATTTTTAATTCGTATGTCTGAGACAGATAATCAATGGTTACATCTTCTACCAAACCAATACAACATAAACGGTAGATTGCTTTATCTGTATCATCTTTATCTCGCTTTTGGCAGAACATTTGTCTTAGTCTGCCATATATGTTGTCATAAGCATGATATCTTAGCCATCTGGTATCACATGAGCATTTACTAATCTGTGCAATCAACTCATCAAAATCGCTAACCTTCTTGAGTTTTAATTTTCCATATCTATCCTCACAGAGATCTGACCATCCTTGTTCTTGAGCAATTTTTTGTATTTCCATTCTGAGGGATTCTTCAAACTGTTCAAAATCTTGCTGAATTTGATTCTCCCATGAAACAGTTACAAAAACGTAACCATCCGTATTAGCTTTAGCCATAGCACTATAGATGCCCTCCGCAGAATTATCCGAACCTTCTATAGGATGGAGTAGAAATCGAGCAGAATGGTCTTCATATTCGCAGAGGATCTGTATCAAGCACTCACTTATATAACGACATATTGAATATTCGAAATTTACATAGTTGTATCTTGGCGAGAGATCATCCAAGAATATGTAACCGTATTGATTCTGTATATTTTCTTGAGATAGAATCTTAACGGCATTTCTATTAAGGTCAAGTTTTAGCAAAACATCACTATTCCCTGTTTCCTCCATAAGCAATCCTTGCACATTCTGCAAATGTGTAGGTTTTACATTAAGGATTCGGTCTGTCATTTCTACGAGAATGACCTTCTCTTTGTATAAACCACGGAAAGAATTATTATGAAACCAGAGAACAATGTCTTTATCAACATTCTCAATGAAACCTCGCTCCTTACATATGGAAAGGAGCAGACCCGCAACCTCTTCGCTACAATTGTTATCATTGCACAATGCCGTAAAGTCTGAACGGAGTACGAACTTATTTACACAATATTCCAACCATGACGGGTCAACTGTAAGCGCCTTTTGTATAGCCACCCGAAGATCGTTAATCTTATCTATAGTAAGATGGATGAATTCCGAAGAGTCGTATAGTATATATGATATTGCATGTTTCTTATCACGGCCAGCACGACCTGCCTCTTGTACAAAACTTTCAATCGATGAAGGATGGTTGATATTGATTGTAAATCGCACGTTTGGCTTATCTATACCCATACCAAATGCTTTTGTAGCAACCATTAAGTTCAACTCATTTTCATTGAACTTGGTCATATCCCCGGAGGGATTATCTCCACCAACAAAAGTTCCAATTTTCAAGAAAGTGCCCAATTCCGTATTAAGACATGTTGATATGCCCTCACAAGTACCCCATATATTATCTTCAACTCCAAATGTACCATGTGCATGTGGACAGAAGACAATACCTCCATTATTATATTTATCATTATTATCTGCATCGTAGAATCGAGCAGGTCTATAATTATCCAAATAGCAATCGTCGTTCTTTTCGATTATGTTAAATTGTTCAATATCATAAGGGATTGCCTTCAAGAGGTCATACATCCTTCGTTTTTTTGACTTAGCGACAATTTCCTTCAACTCCCGTACTGATTGTGCTTTTAGAAGATGCGGATTATATTCATCTCTTAACGATTCAAAATCTGATTCAATATTAATGATGCGGTAAGTCAACTCTGGACGAAAGTCGTTTTCTGACCGAACAATTGTTTCGCTATCAATATATAGGTTTCCACCTAATGTAAGTTCTCGTTCAACATCCGCAAGAACATCAAATGAAGCTGTGGCAGTTAATCCAATAATAGGCAACGGACGACCAGACTTTGTACGCATAAAGTTTATCATATTGCGCCCAAGGTGTAAATAGGATGGACGGAAATCATGCCCCCATTCAGACACACAATGAACCTCATCAATAACGCCATAAGAGAAATGAATATTATTCTTTTCTGTCATGGAAATGAGACTATCACGGAAATTCTCCATCATATATCTCTCTGGCGACAAAAGCATAAACATAAGAGATCCATTCTGCAGCAAGTTCAGCTTCTTTGTTTTGGTTTTCCCATCCATACCACCATGGACGCAATCACTTACATCAATTCTTAATCCACGCAATCCACGAACTTGATCGACCATCAAAGATACGAGTGGGTCAACGATAATCGTGACACCCGGCTGCAACATAGAGGACAACTGATAGGTTAAAGATTTGCCTCCACCTGTAGGAAGTAAACCAATGGTGGTTTTATCTGACAATGACTGACTTAAAATTGGCAACTGACCATGACGAAATGAGGACTTGCGAAAGATATTCTGTAAGAAGTATCTCAGTATTTCTTCTCTCTCTTTAATGGCTACAAATGAACCTGTGTTATCTTTTCTAACAAATGGAGGATATATGATATTCTCTGCAGAACATATTGTCCTTTCTTTTTTCATATAATGTGATGAACGGACCAAATATACGGTATCTGCATTAACATTAAGAGGCAAAGCATCTATGTTGTCACGCAACAGCATAGAGATATCAATACAGAGGTCAAAGTTCTTTGTTGGAACAGATGTCTCCACCAATTTCCCCTTATGTAGTTTCGAGTCAGCAAATTCCTGAGAAGAAACAATTGCAAGACAAATTTTTGGAATTTTATCATTAGACCCGTCCATCGCTGAAATCTTTTCAAAAGATTCTTTGAGCAAATCTATAGCTATGGCAGCACATGGGACATCGCGCTCTACGACCAAGATATTCCACTCTACGGATTTTAAGTCAAGGGCATTTGATAACAGAGCCTGAAGAAGCATCCTTTCTACGCGAGCTATGGCAATAGGTGATAGAACAATCTGTAACGTATCTTTCCAATTTCCTGCAATAACCTTCTTGGCGTTGCGTTTAATTGTAGATAGGTATTTGTTAAGAGATATTTCTTGTTCCCAATTCTGCAAGAAAGAATAATCTTTTAGATTTTCTAAACGATAAGTGTCATAACCATTATTAGAAGTTAGTCTGTCTCTTCTTTCATCACGCAGTTTTTGGAATATATTTGAATGGTATGGAGCTCCGTCTAATTCAAATATAAACCCTGTTTTGTGTGCTCCATAAGGCACTTCAATGGCAAAATCAACTCTTTGGTCACGACTAAATTTCTTGTCTGGAAGATTGACTATTGAGGACAGAGGACGTTGAGGTTCAAGTATTTGTATCAAGTATTGGCTATCATTAGCATTCAAATACTTGGCTACAAAATCTTTTTCAAACTGGCTTTCAAGCATATCACAATTATAGGACTCAACATCAAATCGAGGATCAATAACGTGAAGTGCTTCATATATTTCCGTTTTTGAAACCTTATGTTTTGACTTATAGTATATTATCGCATTATCGTTTGGCTTTATAGAAACATCAAACACATCAGAGAATATTTCTTCTACAGAGATGGGGGCTATAGTAGGTAAACCACGTGACAAAATATTGGTAAGAACTGATAGTTTTGAATCGCAATCCCTGGGAGTTTCCAGTGATTTGTTTGATTTAACATCAAATACGGATAGTGAATTGAATAATCCTTCTGTTTCTTCTTCTATATCAGACTTAACATATTCCTCTGCAATAGAATCAAGAATATATCCAGCAAAGAACTGATCATTTTTGTGTGATTCCTCAATACGTTTACGAATATCTGTAATGCCTTCAACACGGAAGAAATCTTTGAAAAATACACGTAGTGAAATTGTCCATTCGTTTTGCCACATGCCACGTTCCATATTGTAAGTAGCAAACATATCGTCGGGATTTGTAGCAGTGACGAACTCATCTACACGTCTGTTATTGGAATAATAGGGACCTACACATACGAAGTAATTGGAGCCAGAGAATGATGTCTGAAACAGATGTATGAATTGTGCTATATCAAAAGCATCAACATCAAGGATATTACTAAACAAATGAAACTTTTTGCAATTTGTTCGAACAAAATTCTGTTCATTTAAATCATCAAAAACCAAGTTTATGACATTGGTCGTGATTCGTTCGTCAAAACATTGAATTAGCTCCTTAGCCCTTTGGGTGGCTGGTATCGACGGATCTATTAAGTGAATGGTTTTAATTTGATGATTGATATGCTTTGACCGAAGGAAATCAAGCAAACAGAGTGATGCCGTACCCTGACCGCATCCCCAATCATAAATTTCTATTTCCTCTGCAAATATGGATGAAATGTCAGGCAAACAGATAAAAGCTGCATCAAGTTTGGCTTTGTGCATTTTGCCAAAACTCTTAAGATACATATTAAGATGCACCTCATCGTCCAGAATACCAGTACCACGCTTCAAGTCATTGTACAGTTTATCTAAAACCGTCTTGTCAGTCGGTAATAGTGACAAAGCGGTGTTACGCATTCCTATAAAGGAAATATCTCCTCTTAATATGAATTGTCTCGTGAAATCTGACATTGTTTATTTACCAGTGATTGTTTCCGCATTAGGATTAATTTGATGTCTTTTCCAGTTTGTGATAGCTATATCTTTAGAAGCATTAGCATAACAATATTCGCAAAGATGCGGACATGTATTATATTCACCAATATCTTTTGCAGCCATACAACCACAAAACTCTCGTTGTCCATAGTCTTTCTTGTGAACACTCTGGAAGTATTTGTTGTGCGGTAGCAATATAGCATCTTTTGGCAATTCAACAATGCCGAACAGCGTAGGTGCCGGAATATCTTCAATCTTCACCTTCATAAAATTCATAAGAACAGGATCATTCCAAGCGATACGAGTTATAAGGTCGCCATCAATACAGCTATTGCGCTCAATGCCATATTTAGAGATGTCTATCTTTTCGCCACATGTGGCCAGTTGGAAGTTCCAGCCTCGCTCTCGATTCATGACTGAGAGTTTTTGGGCAAAGTCCTCCATCTGCCCTGTTTCCCATTCATGATATGGTATGCCACTGGCATTTAGGTTGTGCTTGACCTTTTTATACATTGCAATGTCTGCATAACTAAAGACAAGTTTTTCTGTATAATCTTTCAGTTGGTCGCCGATGTGCTTCACTTTTCGGAGCAAATCATCTACAGAAATGTCATCTGTCAAGATCATTGGATCAAATCGCCAGACAACAGCTCCTTTTCCAAGCTGCTCGACAAGTAACTTGAATGTTTCTATACGTGTGGCAAGAGAAGGAACTTTTTCAAGTTTCTCCTGCTCATAGTCATTAAGTGTATATTGAATATAACACTTGATATTACGTCTTTCAAGAATATGCAAATAGTCGAGTAGTGGACGAGGATTTTTAGACCAAAATATGATAAATCGTGTCTGTTCATAGGAAACATACGATTTCACGCCGTTAAAAGGATTAGTCCACGCAGAATACCCTTTCTCTAATCGGTCAAAGAACCAGTCAGCATAAAATGCCGGAATGTCTGTACTTCTACTTGCCGACACAATGATGGGAGCCTGTGCTTTCACAGGCTCCCCATCAATAATGATTTCTGTATGTTTCCAAGATGCCATATTAGAAGTCAAAATCTTTTAATTCGATTTTTTGTTTGAGGTAAGAAAACACTTGTTCGTGATAGTTGTTCCCTAAATTTATAATTTGCTCCGAAGGAGTTGAACTATATCTTGCATACATTTGGTTGAATATATTACCGAGAGCAGGGTCGAGCCTTTTCACTCTTGGCTCTGTTAGAACGTCAGCCATTTGCATTCCTTGCATATGGTGGTCGTAAACAGCGGTAGATGATTGTCCAAATACATCAAAAGGATTGGGATTATAGTTTGTCCCCTCTGCATGGGCAAAAAGATGATAGAACACTTTATTATACTCCCAAATTGTGGAAAACCTATAAACATAAAGATATGGATCCTTTTCCGATTTTACGTCTATCGCTTTGCATAAGAAGTAATACGTAAGGCCGACTGCTTTAAGAATAGAGTCATTGTCTGTAAAAAACTCCCCCTCCATAAGTCTCCCCAACGCCAATGCTACTTTTTCGATATCTTTAATATGGCTAATTTGAGAAGGATTTGATACAATTGATTGATAAACCTTGAATCCATATTGTTGAGCCATTGAAGTATTACCATCCTCTGCGGCTTTCTTTGCCATTAGTGAATATTGTTCACATTCACAAGTAGAGGTATTGCCAACTTCTGCTTCTTTCAGAGGTTGAATATTCTTAACACGATATTCAATAAATGTATTTCTATCATACATATGAAGGACGCATTTGGATACCTTCCCATGTTCGTAATGAACATTTAAGCCATAGACGCTATAATCAACTTTCTGCCATCCGAAAGGAGATTGAGCCTCAATGGGGAAACCACGAAGTTCTACAGAAGTATCTGTTTTGCGAACGACATTCATTGGCTTATCCGACATGTTTGGTTTGCCAAGGTCATCATTGTAAATCTTGACTATATAACCGATTCCTGGTTGTATTCTATATCCAGGACAACCATTTGTATTTTTCACCACACTGACTGTCCTTATACAATCTTGAAGTCCTTGCACTGGACGACCATTCTCATATCTTTGGTGGCAATTGGATTTGAATGTGAATGGTTGTACAGACTCTGCCTGTTCTCTTTCTGCCTTTAATCGTTCCAGCCTCTCACGCTCTTTGCGACGATTCTCTTCAAGACGGCGTTCTCTTTCGTGTGCAATACGTTCTTGTTCTAATCTCTGATGACGTTCCTCCTCTTCAAGGCGAAGGCGTTCTTGCTCTTTTTTCTTTGAGCTAAATATAAAATCAAATAATCCCATATTAGTAATTCTTAAATTTAATACTCTGTACCATCTGTCTTCTCGCAAGCATTCAAGAAACGATTATACTCTACTTCATATGTGCTTGGCAAATACCAAAACAAATACTGGCACAAAAGAGCGTGAACCACAAATGCCACGTCTAATTTGGAGGTCGTAGGAAACCCTGCATACAGATGTAGTAATAGTAGCCCACGCTATACGTGAGAACCACTATGTCATCTTCGTATGCAATTTGAAAATTTCCTACGTTTCCAAATACTTGATGAGCATAACGCTTCTTTAATATGTCTTAGAGAGTGTAACCCTCTTTATGTCTTATATCTTCTTTTATTATATAAATCTATTGTTCAACCTTGTATTCTGTCTATATCCCCTTTACAGGGTAGCAGGAATGAATACGTGTTCCTACATTGTTATAAATATATGCGTTTATATCGCATACTTTATTTTGCAAAAATACAAATAAAATACCAATTATTGGTCTATCTGTTAGAAAAAACTTCATACAAACCTAAAATTTAACCGAAATTAACTTGTCGTTTATTCAATTATAGATTATTTTGCGTAACGAATCCTCTTATATAGGCGTAAAATGCATATGACAGATGCGAATATCACACCTGTCATTTATAGTTATTCCATCTGTCTTTCTCGTAAGAAAGCTGATGTCTGGTTTATCTAAGAATAATCTTCTCCTTTGCAGGATGGCATAATGAGAATGTACTTTTACCGTCTTTGTTTGTATAGCAGAAATCGCATGAGTTTATAATATCCATTCCTATCACCACATCGTAATCCGAATTGTCATTGAGCAGAGCCTGAACATTCAACTCTGCTGTTCCCGTCGGAAGAATAACGTGAACAAGATAAGTCCAAGATTCAACATCTCCTCCCGCACTCGAAATAAGTGCTTTGTTCTTTGGCTGTAAGCCCAACGCATCAACGACTTCCTTTGAAATCAGAGTATTGGTTGCTCCTGTGTCCCACAACACATTCTCAACTTGGCAATGAACAGGAACAACTACATTTGACGACAAATCAACAGCTGGACATATAATGACATTTGTAAGAATAGCCTCTGGCTGGGATTCGTATTCTTGTGTATATACAGCCATTCCTACCTCAACTCAATTTTTCCGGTATATGAAGTTTGTTCAGGAACTGGCTCGTCTGTAATAAGGCGAACTAAACGGACATATCCTGTTCGTACAATTCTATCTCCATTAAATAGGGGAGCCTGAACTGCTGCAGCACAATCTATTGTCTTGTTCTTTATTACTTTCATATAGCTAATATTTAAAATATCGTACTTTACAAACAAGAGGTTGAAAATCTTGCGATAATCAACCTCTTATTGTTAAGTCGGGGTGACTGGACTCGAACCAGCGACCTCGCGCCCCCCAGACGTGTGCGCTAACCAACTGCGCTACACCCCGCCTTAAGAAACAAATGATTTCTCATTTGCGGGTGCAAAGGTAGGCATAATATTCGAGACTACCAAATAATTTGCAGTTTTTTTGCAGTTTTCTGCTTTATTTTTGTTAAATAACGGTATTTTCGCTATATTTCCTGCAACATTTCGCCCAATGTGGGGTGGATATGCACCATTTCGTGCAACTCCTGAAGTGTGGTGTTCTTGCACATCAGGGCACTCACCTCCTGCACAATGTCGGCACTATGGGCTCCGAAGGCATGACAACTGAGGATTGTGCCGTCGGTGGCAGAGATGCAGAGTTTGATGTATCCCTCTGCCTCGTTCATAGCCAAGGCACGTCCGTTGGTGCGATACATCTTCTTGCGCACTTCTATCTCAACGCCCTCGGCCTTCAACTGGTCCTCGGTCTTACCCACACAGGCAGCCTCGGGATTGGTGAATATGGCGGCAGGCATGATGTCGAGACGGATGTTGTCGGGGATGCCAAGGATGTGATTCACTACATGGAGACCCTGCATAGTGGCTGCATGAGCCAACATCATGCGGGCATTGACATCACCAATGGCATATACACCGGGAACATTGGTCTGCATATTGTCATCCACAACGATTCCGCGGGCATCATACTCAATAGTGGTGTTCTCCAGACCGTAGCCTTCGACAACAGGACGACGACCGACTGCCATCAGAACCTTGTCGGCCTCGACACTGTGTTCCTTGCCCTTGCGCTCAAAGGTTACGCATCCGTCGGCAATCTTCTTGACAGCCGACTGCATATAGAACTCCACGCCCTGCTTCTCCAACTGCTTGCGCAGACGTTTGGCAATATCGGCATCAAGGGCTGGAATGCACTCCTTGAGAAACTCCACCACAGTGACTTCGGCACCCAACTGGCGGAAGATGCTGGCAAACTCCATTCCTATCACTCCTGCTCCCACGATACAAAGACGACGGGGGAAGGATGTGAGTGAAAGAAGAGTGTCGGATGTAAGAAGCATATCCTCGTCGAGAGCCTCAAGACGCAATGACTTGTGAGTAGAACCTGTGGCAATGATGATAGTGTCGGCGGTATATTGCTCACCGGCAGCCTCAATGGTATGGTCGTCAACAAACGACGCCTTGGCATTGACGAGTGTGATACCAGGGGCAGAGAGTACGGCTGCAATAGCCTGACGCAACTGCTCCACGATACCGTCCTTGCGAGCGACGATGTCAGCAAGCGAGAACTCCGGTTCTACTGCCTTCAATCCGAGGGCTGCGGCATTGCGCATCTCATCAGCTGCCTCAGCCGAGCGGGCGAAGGTCTTGGTGGGGATACATCCCACGTTGAGACAAGTGCCTCCGAGATGTCCTTCCTCGAAGATAGTGACTGTCTTTCCCTTCGAGGCAGCGTATGCAGCGGTTCGGTATCCACCCGGACCGCTGCCTATAATGATAATGTCTGATTTCATTTTATATCCCTGAATTTAACAACAGGTTGTTTGGCTGCCAACACGTCATCCACACGTCCGATAGGAGTATTGTGAGGAGCACTCTTCACGATGTCGGGATTGGTGCGAGCTTCCTCGGCAATCTGACGCATCACAGCTATAAATCCGTCGATAGTGTCCTTGCTCTCGTTCTCGGTAGGCTCTATCATAAGCGACTCGTGGAAGAGCAGTGGGAAATAGATTGTGGGAGCATGATAGCCATAGTCGAGCAGTCGCTTTGCCACGTCCATGGTGGTGACACCGGTGGATTTGTCGCGCAGACCGTCGAAGACAAACTCATGCTTGCACAGTCCCTCTATGGGCAAGAGATACTCATCCTTGAGCGACTCCTTGATATAGTTGGCATTGAGAGTGGCAAGCGGGCCCACCATCTTCATGTTCTCGCGACCGAGGGTGAGGATGTATGTAAGCGCACGCAGCAACACTCCAAAGTTGCCATGATATGGCCCTACCGATATCTTTCCACCGTCGGCAGATGTAAAGTCGATTGCCTTCACATCAGCAAGTGAACGGGCAGCTGAAGCATCGGGAAGGAACTGCTCCAATCCGGCACGCACACCTACAGGGCCGGCACCAGGACCGCCACCTCCGTGAGGTGTGGAGAATGTCTTGTGGAGATTGATGTGCATCACATCAAAGCCCATGTCACCCGGACGGCATGCACCGAGCATCGGGTTGAGGTTGGCTCCGTCGTAGTACATCAGTCCGCCACACTCATGTACGAGCTTGGCTATCTCGGGAATCTCCTGCTCAAACATACCGAGAGTGTTGGGGTTGGTCATCATCATCGCAGCCACGGTGTCGTCGAGGATGCCACGAAGGTCGTTCACATCCACAAAACCCTGTGCGGTACTCTTCACCTCAACAACCTCCAAGCCGCAAACGGCAGCCGAGGCTGGATTGGTACCATGAGCAGAGTCGGGGATAATCACCTTGGTGCGCTTTGAGTCGCCACGGCTCTCGTGATATGCACGGATAATCATCAGACCAGTAAGCTCGCCATGCGCTCCCGCAAATGGATTGAGAGTGAAACGGCTCAATCCTGCAATGGCAGAGAGATGCTTCTGTAGCTGCTCGCATACGTCGAGGGCTCCCTCAACAGTGGCAGCGGGTTGAAGAGGATGAAGTCCCGTGAACTCAGGCATATTAGCCACCTCCTCGTTGATGACGGGATTGTATTTCATAGTGCAGCTGCCCAACGGATAGAAACCATTGTTCACGCCGAAATTATTCTCGCTATGGTTGGTATAGTGGCGCACCACGGTCATCTCGTCGCACTCTGGCAGTGCGGCATCCTCATTGCGGCAGAGCTCAGACGGAATGTCATAGTCGCCAAACTGGTTCTTCGGAAGAGAATAGCCACGACGGCCTTCCTTAGAGAGTTCAAATATCAGATTACCATATAATTTGTTGTTCATAGTCGTCGCGTATATTAAATTAAACCAACCAGTTTGTCAATCTCTTCCTTGGTGCGCTTCTCGGTAACGGCAAACATAATCGTGTCGTCAGCCACCTTCACGCCACCAAAGATACCATTGTCGATGAACTTCTGCTGCAGGGCATCAACATCACCTTTATAGCGCACGCAGAACTCGTTGAAGAAAGGAGCGGGGAAAGCCATCTCAAACTTGCCCGTGGCCACGAGTCGCTCGGCAAGGTAATGCGCTCCGGCATATGACAGTCGGGCTGCCTCCTTGAGACCTTCCTTACCCATGAGCGACATATAGATGGTGACGAAGAGAGCCATCAAACTCTCGTTGGAGCAGATGTTAGACGTGGCCTTCTGGCGACGGATATGCTGCTCGCGGGCCTGCAGAGTGAGCACGAAGGCACGCTGTCCGCGGTTGTCCTTAGTCATACCTACGATACGTCCGGGCAACTTGCGGATGAGCTTCTCGGTGCAACACATATAGCCCACCGACGGACCGCCGAAGGTCATGGGTATGCCAAGGCTCTGTCCGTCGCCCACGGCAACGTCAGCGCCCCACTCGCCAGGAGTTTTCAGCAAGGCAAGGTCGGCAGCCACACTATTGATAACGAATAGAGCCTTGTTGGCATGAGCCTCGTCAGCCATACCGCTAAAGTCCTCTACATTACCATAGTAGTTGGGCTGCTGCACAATCATTCCCGCAACTCCACCCTGTGCAATCTTGGCAGAGTAGTCGGCACGGTCGGTCACTCCGTCCTTTGCCTTCACCATCTCAATCTCCACACCATGGAAATGAGCGTAGGTGTTCACCACCTCCACAATCTTCGGGTCGATAGTCTCGGATAGAAGAACCTTGTTGGCCTTCTTTCCGGCAGCGATACACATGAGCATGGCCTCGGCAGTGGCGGTGGAACCGTCGTACATTGAGGCATTCGACACATACATGCCAGTGAGTTCAGCCATCATCGACTGATACTCGAAGATATAGTGCAGTGTGCCCTGTGAAATCTCAGCCTGATAGGGAGTATAAGATGTAAGGAACTCCGAACGCTCCACGATGCTCGGGATGACAGAGGGAGTATAGTGGTCGTAAGTACCCGCACCGGCAAAGCAGGTGAGAGGGGTATTCTTCTCTGCGAGAGCCTTAAACCACTGACGTATCTCCAGTTCGCTCTTAGCCTCGGGCAGATCGTAGTCGCCCTTGAAGCGGATGCTCTCGGGCACTTCGGCATAAAGACCATCCAAAGAAGAAACGCCGGCCTTGGCCAGCATCTCTTTCAGGTCTTCTTCCGTATGGGGGAAAAACTTGTATGTCATTACTTTATATAAATTAGGAATTAAGGATTAGGAATTAGGAATTCCTTAATCCTTTAATTCTTTATTTTTTTAATTCTTTAATTTCGCGAAGCTAATTAATCTTGCGAAGCGACATGCTCCTCGTATGCAGCGGCATCCATGAGGTTGTCGAGTTCAGCCTTATCAGAGAGCTGCACCTTGATAATCCAGTTCTCGAAAGCGTCCTGGTTGAGCAGTTCGGGAGAATCCTCAAGAGCCTCGTTCACCTCAACGACAGTACCGCTGACAGGAGAGATAAGGTCGCTGGCAGCCTTCACGCTCTCTACAGCACCGAAGTCCTCACCGGCCTCAACCTCGTCATCCACTTCGGGCATATCTACATACACCACATTACCCAAAGCGTGCTGTGCATAGTCGGTGATACCAACATAACCATACTCGCCTTCCACTCTCACATACTCGTGTGACTCTGAATAATAGAGTCCTTCAATAACTTTTGCCATATCTTTAATTCTTTAATTCTTTAATATTTTAATATTTTAATTTTTCTTATAGTGTTTCTCGTAGAACTTCTTCTTTACCACCACTCCGGGGAATGTCTTCTTGCGAATCTGCACCTCAAGCGGAGTGCCGAGTTTGTTGAATGGCACCTTGACGAGAGCCATGCACACGCTCTTGTCCGTTGAGATAGTGTGATAACCTGTTGTCACCTCTCCCACTGGTTCGCAGTCCTTCAACACGGTATATCCATGACGAGGAATAGCCTTGCCTTCGAGTTCGATGCCCACGAGTCGGCGCTCCACACCATTCTCCTTCTGGTCAACAAGAGCCTCACGTCCGATAAACTCTGGTTTGTCGAGCTTGCAGAACATGCTCAATCCTGCCATCACGGGAGAGATGTCTGCCGACAGTTCGTCGCCATATAGGGGAAGTCCCACCTCGAAGCGAAGGGTATCTCGGCAACCGAGGCCACATGGTTTGCAACGTCCGCTGGCAATGAGTTTGTCCCAGCACTCGCGGATATACTCGTGTGTACCGTATATCTCGAATCCGTCCTCACCAGTATATCCCGTACGGCTCACAATCACTGTGCATGAGTCGTCATTGCACGAGCAATCGCCCTTGAGACAGATGGTCTTGACAGTGTAGAATGTCAGTTCGGCGCACTTTAATCCAAGCACTTCCTCGACGACCTTCTCAGAGTCGGGACCCTGCACTGCCAACTGTCCGTAGAAGTCAGAGCGGTTCTGTATGTCGATGTCATAACCCTTGGCATGCTCAGTCATCCATGCCCAGTCCTTGTCGATATTTGCGGCATTGATGACGATAAAGAAGTCATTTTCGCCCATCTTATACACAAGGAGGTCATCCACTGTTCCACCATTCTCATAGCACATCATTCCATAGAGAATCTTTCCCGGTTCCATACCCCTCACGTCATTGGTGAAGATATGGTTGACGTATGCCTCGGCATCTGGTCCCTTGACAGTCACCTCACCCATGTGAGAAACGTCGAACACACCACAGGCACCGCGCACAGCCTCGTGCTCGTCCTTGATGTCGGAATACAGGATAGGCATGTCGAATCCTCCGAACGGACTGATCAAGGCTCCAAGAGCCACATGCTTGTCGTAAAGACACGTTCTTTTATTTTCTTCCATAGCTTGTATTTTAAGTTTTTATTTTATTGTCTGTCGATTATCAGTCGGATGAAGTCATCCTTTTTCAGATTGAGTATAGCTTCATTGAGATTGTCGGGTAAAGCCTTGTGCAGAGCCTCGCTATCGAGCATTGTACCCTTGAGGGGGTTGAGAATAATGGCATCCACATCGCCCACTATAAAATAGTCGCCGAGCATCACCACACTGCGTATCTCGCCATTTTTCAGTTCCATGCGCAACTCAAAGTCGCCCACATTGTCAATTCTGCCCTTTCGGGTGATGGTGTATTTGGGATTATTGCCATAGATAAACTCATCTGTCAGGTATTCCTTCTCTATTTCCTCAATGCCTCGCACGTCTTCCTCGGTGAGCATTATCTCGCCATCACACAGATTGTTGCGCACAAACTGCTTAAACTCCTCAATGTTCATTGTGGTGTAGTCCTTGAGCAAGGCGATACGCTGTCTGACGCTTTCCACACCCTTGCTCACCAGTTTCTCGTCGCTCGGGGTGATTGCTCCCACCATATTTTCCATATTAGTGTCGTAGAGCATTGTACCATGCACGATACTTCGTCCCGAACCCATCTGTCCACGCTTTGACACATGATAGAATGCATTTCCCGACACCTTCCTGTCGCCAATCATCACATCGTTGCGCCCGCTGGCCTTGGCATCGACTCCCATCTTTCGGAGCACGAGCACTACCATATTAATATATCTGTTGAAAGTGAATCCTACAGCCTCGTCTTTGGTGATGTAGGAGAACATGATGTTGCTCATGTCAGCATATACGCAACCTCCCCCACTCTTTCTTCGATATGTCTTGATGCCGCGTTCACGGCAAAAGGGGATGTTTACCTCGTTCTCAATTAGTTGGTTGCGCCCAAAAATTACACTTGGTTCCACCTGCCACATAAAGAAGCTGTCCTGCTCGTCTATGTGGTAAGCCACGTATTCCTCCATGGCAAGGTAGAACGACAAGCGTCGCGTCTTTTCCTCAGGTAGTGCGATATACTTCATATTTTCTCGTAAATTTGGTCTGTGTTTATTAAAATCGATGCAAATTTATAAAGAAAATATTTATCTACCAAACTTTCTGAGGAAAAAGATGCTAAAAATAGTGAATACTTAAACAAAAGTCTCAAGGAACTTGATTGTACCCTCCACCTTAATCATATCAGTGGTGGCAGGAAGCAATACTGACTCACCCTCGCGGAATGAGAATGTCTCGCCACTTGACGTGAGAATAGTGCCCTCACCCTTTAGAGCGATGAGTATCACGAAGGAGTCGAGTTCGCTGTAGTCGAGTGTCATCGGTTCGGTGAGGTCATACACTGCTGTAGTGAACAACGGGCATGAAACAAGAGGCGTTGCCTCGTTCTTCACGGGAGTATATTCCGTGCGATAGTTGTCGAGCACAGTGTAGTCGATAGCCTCGGCAGCCTCCTTGGTATGCAGTTGGCGATAGTTGCCGTTTTTGTCCTTGCGCTTGTAGTCGTAGATACGGTATGTGACGTCACTTGTCTGCTGTATTTCGGCTATGAACGAACCACTGCAGATGGCATGGATTCGTCCTGCCGGAATGAAGAAGCAATCACCGCTCTTCACCTTGTAGTTACCGAGGGCATCACAGATAGTGTCATCCTCCACCATTTGGGCGTATTCCTCTGGAGTGATCTTCTTTTTGAGTCCCACCTTCAGCGAGGCGTTCTCATCGGAATCCATCACATACCACATCTCAGTCTTTCCCATCGGTTTGCCTTGTCTGTGGGCAGTCTCGTCGTCAGGATGTACTTGAATTGACAGGTCCTGACGTGCATCGATAAACTTGATGAGCAATGGGAATCTGTCACCAAAGCGCTTGTAATTGTCAGCTCCCACCAACTTATCCTTCATCTCGGCCAACACCTCATTGAGAGTCTTGCCCTTATACTCGCCATTGGCAACTACAGACTCGTCGCCTGGCACACCCGAAATCTCCCAACTCTCGCCAACATTCTCCAAATCAGACTGTAAATGCTTGAAAGTTACAATTTTGTCGCCACCCCAGATTGTCTGTTTAAGCAGCGGTTCGAATTTAAATAGTTCCATACTAATAATAATTACGATCGATATTTGGTTTTTACTTATTTTCGGATATTATTTTAGTTATCCTTCCAGAAAGCTGGAGTAAACAGCAGAAGCACTGTCATAATCTCAAGACGCCCCATGAGCATGAGCAGTGAACTAATCCACTTGACCACATCGGGCAATGAGTTCCACGACATCACCGGTCCTATCTCCGTTCCGAGTGTCGGACCCACATTGCTCACGCAACTGAGTGCTATCGTAATCGAATTTGTATTATCTACACCCACTGAAATCATTATTGTTGCTGATATAAGGGTCATCAGTACAAATACTGCGAGGAAGGATAGCAGAGACGGTAGTTTGGACTGCGGCACTGTATGTCCGTTAATCTTAATAGGCAATACGGCATTGGGATGAAGCACACGCCTAAACTCATTGCGTATCACCTTCAATATCATGACACCACGAATACACTTGAATCCGCCACTCGTACTGCCTGCACACGCACCAATAAACATACAGCAACCAAGCACCACCCATGTGATGTGAGGCCACTGACCGGCATCGTCGTTGAAGAGTCCCGTAGTGGTGATGAACGACACGACTTGGAACAGGGCACTGCGGAAAGCCTGTTCCAATTCATATCCCCTCATGGTTATTAGCAGAGTCATTATCCACACTGTGGCTATTGTCACCACCGAAAGATAGAGGCGGAACTCGGAATTGCGGAAGAGTTCGAATATCTTGCCCTTGAACACCGACATATAAAGCATCATGAAATTGATACCTGAAAGAAACTGGAATAATATGCCAAGATATTCCACAAGAGGGGAATGAAAATGTAACAAGGAATCATTGTGAGGAGCAAAACCTCCCGTGGCTGTGGTGGTCATCGAATAGTTGACACTGTCAAAAAATCCCATTCCGGCAGCCCAGAACGACACTGCACATGCTATTGTAAGCACGAGATAGATACTCCAGATCCATTTGGCACTTGTACTGAGCCTCGGGTGTAGTTTTGACTTTATCGGACCAGTCGCCTCAGCAGCAAACACCTTCATGCTTCCTCCCACTATTGATGGCAACACAGCTATCGTGAAGAACACTATTCCCAATCCGCCTATCCATTGAGTCATGGTGCGCCAAAAGAGAATGCCATGCGGCAAGTGTTCCACATCATCGAGGATGGAAGCTCCTGTTGTGGTGAATCCAGACATTGTCTCGAAATAGGCATTGGTGACATCGGGGATATATCCTCCTATGAGATATGGCAACATACCGAACACACTGAATATCATCCATGCAGCTGTCACCACAAGATAGGCATCGCGACGCGAGAGGTTGTTGTCGGAGTTGCGTCCGGCAAATCTGGCAAGCAACCCTACAAGCATAGTGGTTAGCGTAGCAGTAAGAAACGAGAATGAGTCGTCCTCACCATATGCTAACGACACCGCCAAGCATGTCATGAGGAAGCCTGACTCAATGAACAGCAATTGACCGATTATTCGAAATAACAACTTATAGTTTATCATAAGAAGAAATGATGCTGCTTGAAAAATTTCTCCACCTTCTTCATATCATGCTCATGACTGAACACCATCACTGAGTCGCCAGCTTGAATCCTGGAATTACCGTTGACTAGCACTCCTTGACCGTCTCTCACCAATCCTCCGATGGCCACACCAAAAGGCAGTCCAAGATCTTTCACAGCCTTTTTCGTCACCGGTGAGTTCTCTGCGGCAGTAAACTCCGCCACATCACTATCCACGAGCATCAGCGAACGCATGTTGCTCACATCAGCATCGAGCATCATCTGATAGATATGACTTGCCGCAATGGTTTTCTTATTGATGATGGTACCGATGTCGAGACCTTCCGCCATACTGACGTAGTCGAGGTTTTCAACAAGGGCAATCGTCTTTCTCACTCCCAGACGCTTGGCTGTGAGACAAGCCAGGATATTTGCCTCGGCATTATCAGTAAGAGCCACAAAAGCTTGGGTATTTTTTATTCCTTCCTCCATGAGCAGTCCCAAATCACGTCCATCTCCATGTATCACCATGCAGTCGGTATCACTGAGCAGGGTGTTGAGTTTCTCACATCTCTTTTCATCCTGTTCGATGATTTTCACATTCATATAGTCAGGCACTGTGAGCGCTACCCTCACTGTTGCCTTTCCTCCTCCCATGATGATACAGTTCTTCACGTCGGCGTAGTGTTCCTTACCCACAATCTTGCGTATATACGGAATATACTCCTTGGTGGTCATGAAGTAGGCAAAGTCACCATTATGCAGTTCGTCATTACCACCGGGGATGATGGTTTCTCCTCCACGTTTCAATGCCACAATATGATAGGGGTCATCGGGACCGCAGAGTAATTTAATCGGTTGATTGAGTATCTCGCACGTTTCGCGAAGTTTTATTCCCAGCATCACCAATGCTCCGCCATGCACATCCCATCTCTGCCTTACCCAACTTAGTTTCAGAGCGTTGATAATATCGGCAGCTGCAAGCACCTCTGGATAGATAAGAGAGTCGATACCGAGTTTCTCAAAGAACGGTTTGAGTTTCGGGTCAAGATACTCATAGTTGTCAATTCGCGCCACAGTTTTCTTGGCTCCAATACCATGAGCGATAATACATGCATTCATATTACGGCTCTCGTCGGGAGTGACCCCCACGAAAAGGTCGGCATTCTTCACTCCCGCCGCCTCGAGATCCTTGATACTCGTGGGCGACCCTTGCATTGTCATTATGTCATAGTCGCTGTCAAGGCCTTCAAGGCGACTGCCGTCGTCATCCATCAGTGTACAGTCCTGATGTTCCTTAGACAGCAGTTTGGCTAAATGCTTACCAACAGCACCGGCTCCTCCTATAACGATTTTCATATCTCTATACCTTATTTATAAATAGTATTGATGATAGTTGTCTTATCCATTCCTATTATCTCGCGCAACTCAGCTATTGTTCCATGCTCCACGAAATAGTCGGGCAATCCGATACGCTTCACCTTTGTCTGATAGCCATGGTCCTGCAACCACTCCATAACTGCTGAACCGAATCCGCCGTTGCGGGCTCCGTCTTCCACAGTCACTATCTCTTTGTATTTGCGTCCTATCTCGTCGAGTAGTTTTTCGTCAAGCGGCTTCACGAATCTCATGTCATAGTGGGCGGCAGTCTTTGTTGTCGCACCACTACTCTCTGTTTCTGAGATAGCCTCGGCTACATCGTTACCAATAGGACCAAGTGTCAGCACAGCCACGTCGTCGCCGTCCTTGAGTTTGCGTCCCGTTCCGGGCTCCACCTTCTCAAGCGGACACTCCCACTCCGACTTCACTCCACATCCGCGCGGATATCGTATAACCCACGGTCCCATACCATCGAGTTGGGCTGTGAACATCAGTCGGCGCAATTCCCATTCATCCATAGGCGAACAGATTGTGAGATTGGGCACCGGACGAAGCGAGGCTATGTCGAATGCGCCATGGTGAGTAGGTCCATCCTCGCCAACAAGGCCTGCCCTGTCGAAGCAGAACACCACATGGAGGTTGAGTATCGCCACGTCATGAATGATATTGTCGTATGCTCTTTGGGCAAATGCACTATATATATTACAGAATGGGACAAGTCCCTCCTTAGCCATACCTCCAGCAAAAGTGGCGGCATGTCCCTCAGCAATACCCACGTCGAATGTCCTTTCGGGCATCTCTTTCATCATGATATTAAGAGAGCAACCAGAAGGCATTGCCGGAGTTATACCCACAATTTTGGGATTTTGCTTGGCGAGTTCAAGCAAAGTACGTCCAAATACAACTTGATATTTCAGAGGTTGACCAGGTTTGTGCTCAAGTATGCGCTCACCAGTGTCAACGTCAAATTTTCCCGGGGCGTGCCATATCTGCGGTGTCTTCTCAGCGGGGCCATATCCCTTACCCTTGACGGTGTGAAGATGCAACAATTTCGGACCTGACATATTCTTCAACTGGCGCAATATTCTCACAAGCTCCTTGATGTTATGTCCATCAAAAGGTCCGAAATACCTGATATTCAGTCCCTCGAAGATATTCTGCTGATGACTTATTGCCGACTTTAGAGCATTACTCAGACGCATTATACCCTTACGACGGTCTTCCTCCAGATACCCTTTTGAGTGCAACCACTGCGACACCTTGAACCTCATGGCATTGTAGGTCTCGTTGGTGTTTAGCCCGAGTAAATACTGCTTCATTCCACCCACACTGCGGTCGATGGACATATTGTTGTCATTGAGGATTATGAGGGCATCATTAGGATATTGCGACACGTTGTTCAGACCTTCAAAAGCCAATCCACCACTCATAGCGCCATCACCTATTACAGCCACAACATGACGTTGGCGGTCGGCACCACGTTCAACAGCATTCTTGTTGGCAACAGCCATACCGAGCGCTGCTGATATAGAATTGCTGGCATGACCACACTCGAATGTGTCATACTCGCTCTCCTCAGGTGATGGGAAAGGCTTTATGCCATGCAGTTTACGGTTGGTAGCGAATTGGTCCCTTCGTCCAGTCAGAATCTTATGACCATAAGCCTGATGTCCCACATCCCATACTATCCTGTCCTCTGGTGTGTCATACACATAATGCAGTGCGACGGTAAGTTCCACCACACCCAAACTGGAGGCCAGGTGTCCGGGGTTGACCGACACCTCTCTAACTATATCCTCCCTCAGTTGTCTGCACACTTCGGGAAGTTGGTCAACAGACAGTTTTCTGAGGTCATCGGGATTATTTATTTTGCCTAAAAGGCTCATATCGTTTGTTTCCAATGTATCTATATTTATATTTCAATGTGCAAAGATACACTATTTATTTGAAATAATCGAATTTATCGGCAAATATTTGCAAAAAAACGTTTATTTAGTGATTATGGCTGTCCATCCGCCTCCCGAGGCAAGGTGAACCTCGAGTTTATCTCCCGATTTCACATTTTGCTTTGTATGCTTGTAATCTGTAGCCTCCTTCTCTGCATTTACGCCATCAGAGAATATGTCAGCCTCGTATGTTCCATCTCCCAAGAACGAGAGGTCGATATTGAGGTCGCGTGCCGTCCAGTCGGTCATTGCCGCCACATACCATGTGTTGCCCTTTCTTCTTGCCAACACAGTGTATTCACCCATACGTCCGTCGAGCACCACTGTCTCGTCATATACAGTCGGAATGCGTGCGATGAAGTCGGTACATTCCTGTTCGCGCTCGTATTTCGTAGGACTGTCGGCAAGCATCTGCAGCGGAGCCTCAAATGTAACATACATAGCCATTTGATGCACTCTTGTACCCTGACTCATAGGATGGTCGTTATTGCCGAAGAAGTTGTCTCGTCGTGCGTTTTCCATAGCTCCGGGCGTATAGTCCATCGGACCTGTCAACATTCTAAGATAGGGTATTGTTACATCATATCTCGGTTGGTTGTGCAGCGGCCCATCTCCCACCCTGGGTTCCCACTTCGAGTTTTCCAAACCTTTGACTCCCTCGAAGTTTAGGATATTCGGGTATGCACGCTGTATGCCAGCGGGTTTGAGTCCATGGTAGTCGAGCAGCAGATGATGGCGAGCTGCACTTTCTGCTATCTTGTATGCTGAGGCAATCACCTCTTGGTCGTCACGATCGAAGAAATCGACCTTGAATCCCTTTATTCCCATGTCGGCATATCGCTTCATCACTGCATCGGTGAGGCTTATGTCGTTCTGCGGATTACTGCCAATGAGATTACGCCAACTCGACCACAATATGATACCCACTCCCCTGCGCTGTCCGTAGGCAATGAGTTTCTCGAGGTCGATATCGGGATTGAGACCTTCGGTGAGCGACTCGTCAGTGCTCCATCCCTCGTCGATGATGATGTATTCAAGTTTATTATTTGCAGCAAAGTCAATATAATATTTATATGTGGGCGTATTCATGCCAGACTTGAAATCCACTCCTGTGATATTACAGTTATTCCACCAGTCCCATGCCACCTTTCCTGGTTTTATCCATGATGTATCGGCAATTCTGCACTTAGGAGCAAGCAACTGTGAGACGTCGGAGTTAAATATCTCTACATCATTATTAGCAGCCAATACCACACGCCATGGCAATGTCTGTCCCTTGTCAATTCGGGCAATGTAGCCTGCCCTTTTGGTAGGCACGAGATTGAGTCGGGCATATCCGCCAATCTCGCTTTTCAATGGATAAGGTGCAAACTGTCCTTTGAGTGAGTTGCCATCACCCTTGACGAGCATCATTCCCGGGTAATTCTCCACACCGGCATCCATCACCACAGCCTTGCCCACAGCAGGCACTGTAACTGCAAGCGGTGTTATGGCAAGAGAGTCGCGGAACATCTGCGAGAGGCATTGTTCATCGTAATATGACTCAAAGCTATAGCACCAACGCTCACCGCCCCGATTGTCGTTGACATAAGGTATAAAAGCCTCACAATCGGACGGGAAACGGAATTCCACAGTCTCTCCATCCACAATGGCGGCCTTCTTCACTCCAGGCAGTATTCTATATGCCGCAAATCCATCATATACCCTCACTTCCACCTTAGCTCCGGTGTTAAACGAGAGCGTCACTGTATTATAATTGTCTCTAATCTTGTTTCTCTTTGCGTAGAACACTGCTTCGGTCTTATCCACCGTCTTCATCTTTGAGACTGTCGCCTTACCGGTAATGGTCTCCTTGCCATTAATAGTTATTCCCACTGCCGATGGCTCTATTACAGTCATTCCGTTGTAATCCACACTCCAGGCCATTCCATTACCACACTCGGCAGTGACCGTCAATTTTCCGTTAGGCGATGACACAATTGTCTTTTTTGTGTTATCAGCCGCCCATGCCGCATTAGCGGTCAACACAAGGGCGATTACAGTTTTGATTAGTTTCTTCATGTTAATTAATGAGTTATTATGATAGTTAGAATGTCATGCGCACCATAAAGCGGACACCATCCTTATGAGTATTCTCGTAGTGATAGTTGAGACGGCGTACATACTCAACATGTATGAGTTTGAAGATGTTATGGATACCTACCGAGAACTCGTAATATGGTTTCTTGTTGTCCATAACATGGCAACCCTCTGGGAACAACATGAGGATGTCACTCTTAGAATTCTGTTCGAGGAACGGGTTGTTCTTGTCTGACAGCCCTCCCCACAAGCAACGGAATCCGATATACTCGCGCCACTTTAGTTTCTTCAAGAGCGGAATGCGGTTGAATATCTTGCCGTTGAAATCCCACGAGATATACAGCGAGGCAAAGCGGTCGTTGAGGAACTCCATGTTGTCGATGAGCTCGAAGGTCTCGTCCTGGATGATATAGCTGAGGTTGGTCTCAGGCATGATGAGCAGAGGATAAGGCACCTGGTTCCACTGTATTCCACCCTTGAGATAGCAGTCGATCTTACCCCACGACTTCATCCAGAAGCGCTTGTAGACGCTCGCCTCTGTGAAGTTGTAACGGTAGTCACCACCAAGGAATCCCTTGACACCGATGGTGTGACCGAGGATGAACACCGGAGCATCAAGATTGATTTTGAGTCGGCGCTGCTTGGTGTTGATGTATGTTTCGCCAGGGGCAAAGCGGAACTCAGCATGGAACTCGGAGGTACGGAACTTATTGGAGTTTGACACCGACAAACCATTGCCATCTGTGTATATCTTCGAGTATTGACTGAGCGGAGTGAAGTTCAATCCGAGTGCACCCTCGTTCTCCTCAGCCTTGAATCCGAGAGTTGTCTTGAATCCCCAGTCTTCCTCGCGCTCATACTTAATCTCCTGACGATTATAGAACATCATCTTGTTCACCTTGCTCCACTTGAACGAGGTGAAGACGTTGTCCTTGTCGGTCTTCATAAACTTATCTGAGGGAGCCATGATGTCGTAGGTAGATGAGAGGGTGAGCGTACGCTTGGGGAACTCACGAGGCAGATACTCCTTCTTGTTGAATGAATATATGAGGTCGGCCTTGTAGTAGTTTTTCTCGCTCTTCCATCCACGGGCGAAATATCCCGATGCGAACCAATGGGGATTGAGTTTGGCAGTGGTCTGGGCGGAGATACGCGTACGAAGACCATCAACAGGGTTACTCGTAAGCATAGTGTTGATAGGACCGATATCGACCTTGCTGGGATTGCCTGTCTCGACAAAGTTCTCGATGAGGGCTTTGAGTCCAAAGATGATATACTTGAATCCCTTGACCTGGGATAGATTGTTGACAAAGGCATCCATCTTGCTCTCGCTCTTGGTGAGCGACACCTGGCGATACTGATTCCAGAATGCTTCGTCGCGCATCATAGCATCGGCCTCCTTCACGTCCTTGGCCTTACCCTTGAACAATTGCTTGGGCAGAGGGTCGAAGGCATAGTCGGTGATACGTGTAGTGCGTATCACGGCTGCCTCCTTGATAAACGAGGCGAGCTTTATCTCGGCGAGCATGTCATCCACGGAAAGAACCCAAGTACTGTCGGGTAACTGGGTGAACTCCTGCACTATCTTCATGTTCTCCACGAAGTTGACATCACTCTTCTTTGGGATGGTGAGTTCGCATCGCTTCACCTGATACGACGAGTCGGCAAGGATGAATATATCGCCACGAAATCCGAAGTCCTGCTGGTTATTGGGCAGGAAGTGAAGGTGGATGCACTTGTCGCGCTCCACATAGAGTGTGTCCATGATATAATAGCGATAGAACGCCACTGCATCCTTACCTATTGGCGAAGTAAATGGATATTGAAGAAGACGTATCTGGTCGTCATAGATGTTGACATCGGTAAACACGTCCTTGAGCACTGTATTAAGAATGTCTCCCGTCTGGAACAAATCGTTGACACCGGTGGAATTCTGTCCCTTCACGATATTCTTCTCCGAATGTGGATGCTTGCGATAAATCTTCTGAGTAACAGTCTCATCCACCGACACCGGTAGTATGAGTTTGCCGTTATATTCACATTTCTCCACCTGGTCCTTGAGCCAAGGTTTCTTTTTCATCTTGGGATCCTCAAGTGTTTCGGGAGTGAAATTGTTGAGTGCAAGTGTGATTTTCTGGTATTTGTTATACTGATAATAATCCCGGTTGTCGAGGTCGGTGCGTTTTTTCGCCTCGACCACCTTCTTCATCAGTTCGACTGCAGGGTTATTCTTCCTGCTATATCGTCTCCTTTTCGTTTTTACTACAACTTCCTTTAATGCCTTGGTATCTGGCTTAAGCTTGACATTGAAATTCTGCTTGGTGGAAGCCGAAATAGTGATTGACTTTGACACATATCCCACGGCACTGAACGTGAGCACCCATCCCTCATGACGGGCGATAGTGAACTGTCCGTTGATGTTCGAGGCTACAGCCACATTGTGTCCACGATAAATGGCAGAGGCATACGGTATGGAATCACCGGTGGCCTCATCGATGATATACCCCCTCAGTTGTGCCTTCATCGGCAGAACCATTGTAAGGAGGAGCAAGAGTAATGTTATTCTGAAAAACTTCATCTAAATAAAATTAGGAATTAGGAATTAGGAATTAGGAATGAAAATGCTTCCGCAAAACATCATGGCAGCAATTCCTAATTCCTAATCCCTAATTCCTAATTATGTATATTAGTCAATTTCCTCGTCAGCCTCATAGCCGCCCATCTCGCGGATGGCGTTCTTCAGCATGGTGTATTGCTGATAGAGGTGGTTGACAGCTTCCTCGCCCTGGGTATAGTCGTGCATAGGAGCCTTGAGGAAGAAGCTGAGGAAACGCTGTATGCCATATCGTCCGGCGCGTGCTGCAAGGTCGCTCAGCAAGCAGAGGTCGAGACAGAGAGGAGCGGCAAGGATAGAGTCGCGGCAGAGGAAGTTGATCTTGATCTGCATAGGATAGCCCATCCAGCCGAAGATGTCGATATTGTCCCATCCCTCCTTGTTGTCGTTGCGTGGAGGATAGTAGTTGATGCGCACCTTGTGATAATATTGTGTATCCTCGTCATTGCCATGACCATAAAGGTCGGGCTGTACGTCGGGCTTGAGGATAGTCTCGAGTGTAGAGAGCTTGCTCACCTCCTTAGTGTGGAAGTTGGCTGGCTCATCAAGCACGAGTCCGTCGCGGTTACCAAGGATATTGGTAGAGAACCATCCGTTGAGACCAAGGCAACGTGTGCCGATGATAGGAGCGAAACCGCTCTTCACGAGAGTCTGACCAGTCTTGAAGTCCTTACCGGCGATAGGCATCTTGGTCTGCTCAGCAAGTTCCCACATAGCAGGAATATCCACTGTCGTGTTAGGGGCACCCATGATGAAGGGAGCGCCCTCGGTGAGAGCTGCATAAGCATAGCACATGGAAGGAGCCACATGCTCGCGGTCGTCAGCCTTCATGGCAGCCTCAAGGTCGGCAAGATGATAGTGGATTTTCTCACATACAGGAACATAAATCTCAGTAGATGCTGCCCAGAGAACAACGATGCGCGAGCAACCGTTCTTCTCCTTGAAGTCGCGGATGTCCTGCTTGAGGGCCTCAACCATCTCCCAACGAGTCTTGCAATCCTTCACGTTGTCGCCATCAAGACGCTTTGCGTAGTTCTTGTCGAAAGCAGCCTTCATTGGTTTGATAGCCTCGAGCTCGTCCTTCACGGGGTTGATATCCTTCTCCTTAAGCACCTCTGCATACATTGCTGCCTGATAGGCATTTTGAGGATAAACATCCCAGCATCCGAATACGATGTCATCGAGTTTTGCCATTGGAACGATGTCTGCGTATGGCAGATATTTCTTGTCATCACCACGACCAATGCGGATCTTGTCATACTGAGTCATGGATCCTACGGGCTTTGCAAGTCCGCGACGTGTCATAAGAACACCCGTCATGAATGTTGTGGCCACGGCTCCGCAACCTACAACCATGATACCTAATTTGCCGTCAGCCGGCTTAACATTAGTTTGCTTCATTACAATTTAATTTATTAAATGTTTATAACAATATTTCTTTTTATGGTTTATATATGTCAAACCACGAAGTCATTACCCAATTGGCTTTGATGCCATCTGGAATGACTGGTGTCCATCCCTCACCCATAAACCAAAGGGTATCGCAACCAATCTCATGGGCAGGAATGATATCTTTGTCGTAACTGTCACCTATGACAAGCACCTTGGATGGATCGCTCACTCTCAATGCCTTCACGCCCATGCGCCATATCTCGGGGTCAGGCTTGCGTACTCCCACTACCGCCGACTCTATCACCTCACTGAAACAGCCGTCAAGACCGAACTGACGGAGTACGGCATTCACATTGCCATAGAAATTGCTGACAAGAATGGTTTTGCCTGCCTTGACATATTTGCCAAATACCTCTCCCATCACCTCGTTGGAGAGATTTGTGGATTCCTCGGTAGCCTCAATCAAAGAGTCGAGGATGTCGTCAATCCATTCGTCGGGGTCGAAACCGTCAAGACGTTTCTCGATGTATTCGAGTTCGATGGTCAACTTCTTGCATAGTGTGGCAGTGAAATCGTCGTTAGACCGAATGATCGGGGTCTTTGCAAGTGTTCGCTCAGCATGAACATATGCCTCACGAAAAATAGCTTCATCCACTGGCACTCCACACTTTTGATAAGCATGCCAAATGCGCTTACCCCAATGCATTCCGTCGGAGTCAAGCGTACCGCCATAGTCAAAGATGATACCCTCGTAATAACCGTTTTCTATTCGCTCGCGCAATATTTCGATGTCGCCATGGTGCACGGCATTAATCACCTTAATAGCCATATATTCAGCGGCCTCCTTATAACAACGCGAGTAGCTTGGCCAATCGTTGATATCTATATACACCCTCTCACCGTTGTCGCGAATGATACAGTCGCCACCATAGAAATCTAACCCAAGGGCATTTGCCACTGCATTTGCCTCATACATGAAATCGTACTCATCGAAGGGTGTATGCTTTGGCACTCCATTATGCCCGTTGTTCGAGAACTTCATCTCGCCATCGTCATCAGGATAGTAGAAACGGAAGAATGGGGTATCGCTGACACCATAGAACTTCACAAGGTCGCCCTTGACATGAGCACAAACATAAGGCTTTACCCCACGCTCATTCATTGCCGCCTTAGCTGCATTGCATGCCTTCTCATCGGGTGCAAATACCACATCGTCCTCACATTCAGAATAGCCGTAGTCTTTCTTCACCCAATAGCCGTCATTACCCTTTGGCTCGGGAACATTGAAACCACAGGCAGCAAGATGTACGGTTTGAACCCCACGGTTCTGACAATATTCAAATACAGACTTGACAGTATTTATAACTGGCACTTCAGATAATGACAATTCAACTAAGGCCTTTTCGGAACGAGCCATAGAAATATAAGCATCAGCATCTGTCTGAAGACGGAAGTCATCCTCATCCATGATTCTGATGTCAAACCCGCTTTGTCGTAGCAAGTCGCATAAATATTCTAATATACGAGCATCCTTGTCCTCGGAGTTTGGCGAGAACCTCTTTGCTCTTTTTATAGCCACTATCATAGTATCAGTGCACTGTTTTTTTATGTAGTTGGGCGCAAAGGTATATAATATTTTTGAAAAAAAGAAATATTTTAACCTATTTTATTTCTCCTTATTATAATAATAGATTTTATGACTACTTTATGACCATTTTAAAGGAAAAATAGGACATAAAACAAACAAGTTGACGAGCTGAACACCCGTCAACTTGTTTATTATTAACTTGGAAACAATCAATTATTCCCGTAGAATCTGTTGGCTGCCCTCAGCTGATGGCGCATTACGCTCAACATCTCCTGACTTTCCTGGAGGATGTTGATATACACAAGGTCTATCTTAAGGGTGCTTGCGTCAGATCCCTTCTGCATTCGGTCGTAATGATGCTTGCGCACTGACGAGAGTTGGTCTTTGAGTTCCTCTGCCTGTGCCAACACTGCATCATATTCGTCGAATCGTCCGGTGGAAAGCATTGCCGAAGTACGTTTCATGAGTTCGGCAATCTTCTCATGCACAGGGGCAAACTCCCTTACAAGTTTCTCTGGCATGGGGTTGAAGTTGTTATCCACATGTTCCTTGATAGGATCCAGCATACGGCGGAGACAGTAGATGTACTGCTGGTCGCTATTGATACCAAGATGATACCACGTGTTACGCTCCAAGGCGATATTCTGCGGTATGCGACGCAGTGCCAACAGTTCCTTGCGGCGGTATTTTTTCAGTTCCACCTGCTCGCCCTTTAGTTCTTTGAGCAATTTCGACATTGCGCGGTGGTCCTCGGAGATAAGCGAGTCAAGTATCTTGTTATACTTGCACAGGGCGAAGTTGCAGACAAAGGTCTGGGTGCGCCTTACGTGCTTCACCAAGAGGTCGAGTACTATTTCAGGATCCTTGGTTCGCATCATCAACTGAAAGATGTCGTCTTCCTTCTCGCCAGCCTTCTTGTTCTTATACATTATATTACTACGTATGAGCAAGAACGCCACAAGTGCCATGAAGGCGAACATTGCCACAAAACCACCCATATACATTACGAGGCAAACTATGGCACAGATGCCAAAGGCAACACCGGCAGTGATAAACCAACCACCAATGACCGAGAGGACACCAGTGACACGGAACACTGCACTCTCACGACTCCAGGCACGGTCGGCAAGCGACGTACCCATTGCCACCATAAAGGTGACGTAGGTGGTGGAAAGCGGCAATTTATACGTTGTACCTATAACGATGAGCACCGAAGCCAAGACGAGATTGACAGCTGCACGCACGACGTCGAAGGCGGCACCATCGGCAAGTATGGCATCCTCCTTGCGGAATCGGGTGTCGAGCCACTTGAAGCATCCAGCAGGAACAACCTTGGTGACAAATTCACCGGCATCCTGCGATCCTCTCACAATACTGCGGGCGGCTCGTGAACTTCCGAACATCTCATCGCCCTCATCTTGGCGGGACAGATCCACACTGGTCTTCACTACGTTCTGCGCCTTCTTAGATGTGACCATGGCAAATATCATAATGCCTCCGGCAATCATAAGATAGAGGATAGGAGTCTTGGCCGAGCTCATGAGGGATGTCATCATGAAAGCATCGTCATTGCCACTGCCGTTGGTGGTGAAGTCGATGTAGGAGTCGAGTCCAGCCATCGGCACACCGATAAAGTTGACGAGGTCATTACCGGCAAATGCCATGGCAAGGGCAAATGTACCCATCATCACTATCAACTTAAACACATTCACCTTCAACAAATGGATAATCTCCATCAATATGGTGGAAAGGACAAATGTCACTCCCATCAGCATTGGGGTATTAGCCTTTATCCAATCTTTCGTGGTATCCTCGATAAATGGCGACTTCGACAGACCTTTTATAAATATAAAGTAGGCCATGATAGTGAACGCTATACCTCCAAACACTGCAATTGTGTATTTGAGATGGCGATTGTAGCTGAATGTGAACACCACTCGTGCTATCCACTGCACTATCACACCAAAGAAAAATGCGATGGCCACACTTACGAAGATGGCGATGATGACACTAAGCGCCTTGTCGGAATTGAGAAGTTGGTCGAAGGTAAGACTTCCGTCGGCATTCATCTTCAACAAGGCGAGTATAAACGTACCTCCCAATAGTTCGAAGACGAGCGATACCGTTGTTGACGTGGGCAATCCGAGCGTGTTGAACATGTCGAGTACAATCACGTCGGTAACCATCACGGCGAGGAATATCGTCATTACCTCATGAAATGAATAATTCTCAGGCTGCATGATGCCGTGACGGGCCACATCCATCATTCCTGCACTCATCATGGCACCGATGACCACTCCGAAGGAGGCTACGAACATAACTGTCTTAAACTTCGCCACCTTGGCTCCGATGGCAGAATTGAGGAAGTTGACGGCATCGTTGCTCACTCCCACAAAAAGGTCGAACACTGCCAATACGAGCAGGAAGACCACAATCAGTAAATAAAACGTTTCCATAAAAACCTAATCTTGCATTTATTGTTTTGCGCTGCAAAATTAGGCAATGTATGTTACAACCGTGTAAAACGGATGTTACAATATTGTTACATTTACAAAATCATAGGAATATCCACCCAGAAAGTGGAACCTTCACCCAACCTGGATCTCACACCAACGGAACCTCCAAGACTAAATGCATATGAACGGCATACCGAGAGGCCGAGTCCCGCTCCCTGAACAAAATCATCCAGTTTGACAAAGCGGTCGAAAATACGGTCATAGGCTTCCTCGGGAACACCTTTTCCCGTATCAGTGACACTAATACAGAGATGACCATTGTCCTTTTGTTCCAAATTAATTGTAACAGTGCCCTTGCTGGTAAATTTTATGGCATTCGACATAAAGTTTACAACAATCTCGCGCAAGCGACCAAAATCGGAATGGAGCATCAACGGATGTTCGGCAATATCCAATTTCAGATTAACCATTGGATTGACATTCTTCTTATCGAATTCCTCCACCACTCCTTGCAACAATGGAACAACGTCAAAGTCGGTGATATTCATTTTTGTCTTGTCATCCGATGCCTCAGCCTTGGATATGGTCATCATGTCCTCAAATATATTAAGCAACTTCTGGTTGTTCTCTTTGATGATAGAAATAAGTCCATTGCGTTCGTTGGGATCGGTGACTGTTGGAAGGATGTCGGAAAATCCTACAATTGCATTCAGTGGTGTACGCACCTCATGACTGATATTGTCAATGAATGACGTTTTTAGTCTGTCGCTCTCCTCTGCCTTATTACGGGCGTCAACAAGGTCTTGCTCGAGTCGCTTAACCTCGTCAATACACGAACTGGTGCCTACTATTACGAGTGGATTGCCGTTGTCATCGTGCTCCGACACTGTGGCATAGCTTTCCGACCAATATTCATTGTCAACATGAGGTGCCTTAACGCGATACTGCTCATGATATTCTGTTTTTGCACCCTTGCATAAAGCCAACAAGCTCTCCCTTACCCTTTCTACATCATTCACGTTCACCGACTGCATTACGATGTCAAACGGACATGCGAGCGGAGGGCTCAGCACATCAATTCGGGCACGGAAGTCACTATCGAAGGTAATCGTCATCGACTCCACGTCAAGTCGCCAAGTGGCAAGTTTCATTGCTTTCAACACCAACTCGTGCTCAACTCCATGCTTATGCATCGAGCCCAGATGAGACAATTCCTCGGTAGTCGTCTTGCGGTCACGCCACTGAAAGAATAGCGCCCCCACAAGCAATAACAGGATTAATCCGGTTCCAATCACCACGAGCCACATGGTGGTGTTTTGTATCTGAATGTATATATAGAAATGATGTAATAACATAACAGCTGTGAATAATTTGGCCATTTCGATGGCAAAAATACAAAATATTTTTGTAATAATGAAAAAAAACAGATTTTTTTTTGGGATTTTCTATTTAATTGAGTAACTTTGTACCCAAATATTGAGATTTTCAGCTGAAATGGGTAACTATAATCACAGTAAGGCACTGACGAGGACAGTTGAACGACTGTCTGAGCCCAAGTCTCTCGAAGGACTGTTTCATAGACATACCGAGGGTAATCCTCTCCCGTCGGGCAAGGTGCTTGAGGAAATAATCGAATTGTCGAGGGCCATCATCTTTCCTGGCTACTTCGGCAAGTCGTCCGTAAACACCCGAACCATAAAATTCCATATTGGAGCCAATGTAGAGAAACTCTACAAGTTGCTTTCTGACCAAATAATGGCAGGTCTGTGCTTTGCATGCGAGACTTGTCCTGATGTGGGTGTGCACTGTCGCGACAAAGCCAACGACATCGCTGCGAGGTTTATCGAAAGACTGCCTGACATAAGGCAAACTCTTGCCACCGACGTGGATGCAGCATACAATGGCGACCCGGCAGCAGTAAATGTGGGTGAGATTATCTCGTGCTATCCTGTAATAAAGGCACTGACCAACTATCGCATTGCCCACGAACTGCATATTATGGGTGTGCCACTCATTCCGAGAATCATCACCGAGATGGCTCATTCCGAGACTGGCATTGATATTCATCCCGCAGCCACTATCGGACATCATTTCACCATTGACCACGGAACGGGTGTTGTCGTTGGAGCCACTTGTATCATTGGCAACAACGTGAAACTTTATCAGGGAGTAACCCTTGGCGCAAAGAGTTTTCCGCTCGACGAATCGGGCAACCCCATCAAGGGCATCCCCCGTCACCCTATCCTCGAAGACAATGTCATCGTATATTCTAATGCCACCATTCTCGGCCGTATCACCATAGGCGAGGGATGCATTGTGGGAGCAAACATGTGGGTGACAGAGAGTATGGAACCGAAGACGAGGAAAATTAAGAATTAAAAATTAAGAATTAAGAAAAATACATATATAATGGAAAAAGAATTTGAACTGATCGCCAAAACATTCATGGGACTGGAACCTGTATTGGCGAAAGAATTGACACAATTGGGCGCCAACGACGTGCAAATAGGACGACGCATGGTGTCATTTACGGGAAACAAGGAGTTGATGTATCGCGCCAACTTCCAACTGCACACGGCAATCAGGATTCTAAAGCCCATCACTCACTTCAAGGCCAAGTCGGCCGACGATGTGTATGAGGAGATAAAGAAAGTGGATTGGACGGAGTATCTCGACAACAACAAGACATTCGCTGTGGATGCAGTGGTATTCTCCGACGAGTTCCGCCATTCCAAGTTTGTTGCCTACAAGGTTAAGGACGCCATCGTTGACCAATTCCGCGAAAAGACGGGTCAACGCCCGAATATCAGTGTTGCCAATCCTGATATCCGCCTGAATATCCACGTGGCAGAAGACAAGTGTACTCTGTCACTCGATTCAAGCGGCGAGAGTCTCCATCGTCGTGGTTATCGCCAGGAGAGTGTAGAGGCTCCACTCAACGAGGTACTTGCAGCCGGAATGATTCTCATGACCGGATGGCAAGGAGAAACCGACTTCATCGACCCGATGTGCGGCTCGGGCACTCTGCTTATCGAGGCTGCCCTCATTGCGCGCAACATGGCTCCTGGACTGTTCCGCAAGGAGTTTGCATTCGAAAAATGGCCTGACTTCGACAAGGATCTCTTCGACGAGATATACAACGACGACTCACAGGAACGCGAGTTCACTCACCATATCTACGGATATGATATCGACATGAAGGCAGTGAACACTGCCAACATGAATGTGAAGGCAGCCGGACTCAGCAAGGACATCACTGTTGCACATGCCGACTTCAAGGACTTCACGCAACCCAAAGAGAAGAGTATTATCGTCACCAACCCTCCCTACGGCGAGCGTATATCCACTCCCGACCTTTTGGGCACATACAAGATGATTGGCGAGCGACTCAAGCACCAGTTCCTCAACAACGACGCATGGATACTAAGCTATCGCGAGGAATGCTTCGAACAGATTGGATTGAAGCCTTCACTCAAGACACCTCTTTATAATGGATCTCTTGAATGTGAATTCCGTAAGTATCAGATCTTCGACGGTAAATTGCGCGACTTCCGCTCTGAGGGTGGTATAGTCAAGACCGACGAGGAGAAGAAACTCATGCGCGAGAAGCACAGGTTCAAGAAGGAGCGCGAGTTTAAGAAACGCCTCACCGAGACTGAAGAGAACGAGGAGGGCGACATCCGCTCATTTAAGTTCCATCGCCATGATGTGCTCACCGGCGACGACAAGCGTCCACGCCGACGCAGCAATGACGACGATGACAACAAGCGTGGAAGAAAGCCATTCGACCGCAAGGGCAATGGTGGTTTTGACCGCAAGGGCAAAGGCGGATTCGACAGAAGAGGCAAAGGCGGTTTCGACCGCAAGAAAAAGAGACAGAATAACGATTTCGATTCTTATGACGACTAAGAAGTGTTTTGCGGCTATTGTCGCATTTGCAAGCATTATGGCATCTACCAGCATCACGGCCCAGGAACTCAAGCAGTTTACACTGGAGGATCTCAACTTTGGCGGTGTCAACTATCGCAAGTTCATTCCAGAGAGACTATACACCACATGGTGGGGCGACCAACTGATGCATCTGGACGTGGAGGAAACTGGTGTCGTTGACATGAAGACAGGCAAGAAGCGTGCCCTCTTCACTCTTGACGACATCAACAACAAGCTCGACGGCGAAAATGTGGTGCGCACTCTGCAAAGGGTGTCATTCCCCTACCCCGGCAAGACACTCGCCCTTGTAGCAAGCAAAACTACAAGGATGTTGTATGACTGGAGTAAGTGTGAGGTGGTATGGAATCAGCCATGTGAGGGTGAGACCGAGACCCACTGGAACAAGACATCACGAATATCGGCCTACGTCAAGGACAATCAGCTCTGGATAACGGATGCCAAGGGGAAGAGTACTCAACTCACCAACGACGGTACGCGCGATATTGTATATGGCCAGTCGGTCCACCGCAACGAGTTTGGCATTGAGGAGGGCATCTTCTGGGCTCCCGACGGCAATAGGTTTGCCTTCTATCGTATGGACCAGACAATGGTGACCGACTATCCTCAGGTGAACACATTCGAACGTGTGGCTACCTATGAGCCCGACAAATATCCTATGCTCGGCATGACGAGCCACAAGGTGACCGTGGGTATCTACGACTGCCCTACGGGAAAGATACAGTATCTCAATGCCGGCGACCCCACCGACCGATATTTCACCAACATAGCATGGAGTCCCGACAGCAAGACGGTATATATGTTCGAGCTCAACCGACTGCAGAACGACTGCCAACTCGTGAGCTATGATGCCACAACAGGCAACAAACATAAGGAGCTCTACCACGAAACGAGCGACAAGTATGTTGAGCCTTTGCATCCCATTGTCTTCCTACCATGGGACAACCAGCAGTTTGTCATGCAGAGTCAGAAAGACGGATTCAACCACCTTTATATATATAATATAGGTACGGGTAAGATTCGCCAACTGACCAAGGGAAACTTTGTGGTGGAGGACTTCTATGGTTTCAACGCCAAGAACAAGACAGCCATTATTGCCACCAATGAGGCCAACCCTATACAACGCAATATCTATGCCGTTGACGTGAAGACGGGAAAGTGCAAGTCACTCGACAACAGTCGCGGCAGCCATTTTGCAATGCCCAGCAAGAGTGGACAATGGATTGTGGATATGTATAGCGAACCGGATGTACCACGCAACTACGATCTTGTGAGTACATCCACCGGCAAGTCGCTCAGATTGCTTACATCCAAAGACCCATGGGAAGGCTATCAGCAACCCATCTTCGAGAGCGGAAGCATCAAGGCAGCCGACGGCACGACAGACCTATATTGGCGCATGGTGAAGCCAGCAGACTTCGACGCCACCAAGAAATATCCCACAGTGGTATATGTTTATGGCGGTCCGCATGCCCATAACGTGGAGGCGGCATGGCATTGGTACAGCCGTTCATGGGAAACATACATGGCCCAAAAGGGATATATAGTATTCATCCTCGACAACCGTGGCAGCGAAAACCGTGGACTGGAGTTTGAGCAGGCCACATGGCACAAACTCGGTAAGGTGGAAATGCTCGACCAGATGAAGGGTGTGGATTATCTAAAGTCGTTGCCATACGTTGACACCAACCGACTTGGCGTACATGGATGGAGCTACGGTGGATTCATGACCATCTCGCTGATGACCAATTATCCCGACGTGTTCAAGGTGGGAGTGGCTGGAGGTCCTGTCATCGATTGGAAATGGTATGAGGTGATGTATGGAGAACGATATATGGGCACCCCCGACACCAACAAGGAGGGCATCGAGGCTTGTTCGCTCATCCCCATGGCAAAGAACCTCAAGGGAAAACTACAGATCATCATCGGAATGAACGACCCTACGGTAGTGCCTCAGCATGCCTTGTCGTTCATCGATGCATGCACCGAAGCTGGCACTCAGCCCGACTTCTTCGTCTATCCAGGCGAGGGACACAACATGGCAGGTCACAAGAGTGTTCATCTGCACGAGAGAATAACACAGTACTTTGAGGAGTTTTTAAAAAATTAAAATATTAAAATATTAAAGAATTAAAGATTTACCTTCCGCATTGCAAAATCCCCCTCGGGGGATTTAGGGGGGCTGAAATTATAAATTATGAAGATACTTTTATTAGGAAGTGGCGGCCGTGAGCACGCCTTAGCATGGAAAATCTCGCAGAGCGAGAAGGTGGAGAAACTGTTTATCGCCCCCGGCAATGCCGGTACTACCAATTGTGGCGAGAATGTGGCAATAGGAGTTAACGACTTCGAGAAGATCAAGGAGTTTGTTGTTGCCAACAGTGTAGATATGGTTGTAGTTGGTCCTGAAGACCCACTCGTAAAGGGTGTTTACGACGACCTTAAAGCCGACGAGCGTACAAAGAACATTCCTGTCATCGGTCCGTCAAAGGCTGGTGCTGTTCTCGAAGGTTCCAAAGACTTCGCCAAGGCGTTCATGCAGCGTCATAACATCCCCACGGCAAAATATCAGACCTTCGACGGCACAACACTTGACGAGGGTCTGAAGTTCCTCGAAACACTCAAGGCTCCCTACGTCTTGAAGGCCGACGGTCTGTGTGCCGGCAAGGGTGTTCTCATCCTCCCCACCCTCGACGAGGCAAAGCAGGAACTCAAGGAGATGCTCGGCGGTATGTTCGGCAATGCCTCTGCACGCGTGGTCATCGAGGAATTCCTCAGCGGCATCGAGTGCTCGGTATTCATACTCACCGACGGCACTCATTATAAGATTCTGCCCGAGGCAAAGGACTACAAGCGCATCGGCGAGGGCGACACAGGATTGAACACTGGCGGTATGGGCAGTGTCACTCCCGTTCCGTTTGCCACCAAGGAGTGGATGCAGAAGGTAGAGGACCGCATCATCCGTCCTACCGTTGACGGACTGGCCTCTGAGGGCATCGACTACAAGGGCTTCATCTTCTTCGGACTCATCAATGTTGACGGCGAACCGATGGTCATTGAGTATAACTGCCGCATGGGTGACCCCGAGACCGAGAGTGTAATGTTGCGCCTGAAGAGCGATATAGTAGATTTATTTGAGGGTGTTGCCAACGGCGACCTCGACAAGCGTGCCATCGAGTTCGACGAGCGTGCCGTGGTATGCGTTATGCTCGTCAGTGGCGGCTATCCACAGGAATACAAGAAGGGTTATCCCATCACAGGCATAGAGGATGTCGAGGGTAGTATTGTCTTCCATGCCGGCACGACGATGAAGGATGGTGATGTCGTAACAAATGGCGGAAGAGTGATAGCTGTCAGTTCCTATGGCAAGGACAAGGCCGAGGCTCTGAAGAAGAGTTTCGAGGAGGCACAGAAAATCAACTTCACCGACAAGTATTTCCGTCGTGACATAGGACAAGACGTTTAGTCTTTTCCATTGGGAAAAGAATTAAAATATTAAAAAATTAAAAGATTAAAGACTGAGGATGTTATTACAGAACAGGATATCACGAAGCAGGATACTATTGCCGTCAATGGGAGTATATGCCATTGCCGTATGGTTGCTATGTGGTCTGGTGTCAGATCACCTTTGGCTGCAGTTTGCCAGTTTCGTGATATCCTCCTATCTGATGGTCGAACTCAACAATAGCAATGCACTGATACGAATCTATAGTCGCATGGTGTCTTGTTCGTTCATCATGATGGTGTGCATATCCACATTCCTTTTTAAATCGGCAAGCGCCATGTTATTGTCGATATTTGTGGTGATGTCGTTCGTCACGGCATTTCTTACCTATCAGGACAAGAGTTCGATGGGACGCACCTTCTATTCTTTCCTGTCTTTGGGTTTAGCCACACTGATAGAGATTCGACTGTTATACTTTGCCCCCGTGATGTGGATAGCTATGTTCTTCTACCTGAGGTCGTTGACCGTACGCATTTTTATCTCGTCATTGTTTGGATTGGCATGTCCCTATTGGTTTATATCTCTCTATCTCATTTTCACGAATGACTTCACACTGGCAGTAAGTCACTTTTCGCAGTTGTTTGAATTTGGCCATATAGCCGACTTCTCGCAGGTGCCCGTTTCGGCATTGGTCTCAATTTGTTTTGTCACAATACTTTCGGTTACGGGCATCATACATTACATTCGCAACCGTATCAACGACAAGACTCGCACGAGAATGCTTTACAACACGTTTATTCTGTTTAATATAGCCACCATCGTGTTCCTTATCATCCAACCGCAACTCTACATGCCTCTACTCACCATATTGATAGTAGTGAGTTCACCACTGATAGCACATTTCATTGCTCTTACCCACACGTGGATAACCAATATGTCATTCAAGGCGATAGCGATAACAGCATTGGCACTTACCATCATCAACATTCTTCAACTAATATAAAAATATTGAATGGATTCCATAATAGCATTTCTGATGAATTGGGGCTATATGGGCATGGCCATATCTGCCTTCCTGGCCGCCAGCATCCTGCCATTCAGCAGCGAGGCTGTGATGGTGGGGCTTCTTGCCGCCGGTCTCGACATGTGGGCATTGGTGGCTTGGGGCACCGTAGGCAATGTGCTCGGCAGCCTGTTCAACTACGGCATTGGCAGGTTGGGCAAGATGGAGTGGATAGAAAAGTATCTTCACACCAAACCCGAAGACCTTGCCCGAGCACGCCGCTTCATGGGTGGCCGCGGAGCATGGATGGGCCTTTTCTCGTGCATTCCCGTCATAGGCGATGTCATCACCATTGCTCTCGGACTCATGCGCGCCAATCTCACCATCTTCATTGTGAGTGTGACGATAAGCAAACTTGTGAGATATGTCTTATTGATGGTGACAGCTGGAGCACTGTTCTCATGCTCGTCGCCAAAGAGCAACTCCACAAATAAGATCACGGTGAGCATCGAACCTCTTCGCTATCTCACCGAACAGATTGTGGGCGATCGCTTTGAGGTGATAACAATGGTGCCGAATGGCAGCAGTCCCGAGACCTACGAACCTACTGCCCGACAAATGATCGACCTCTCGGAGAGTATATTATATATAAAGGTGGGTCATCTCGGGTTTGAGCAAACATGGATGCCTCGTCTCACTGCCAACGCGCCACATATCACCGTGGTCAACTCGTCCGAAAGGATTGTGGCAAACATCGACGACGACCCACACTTATGGATGTCGGCGAAAAATGCCATCGTCATGGCTCACAACATCTATGATGCCGTAAAGCGTATCGATGCTAAAGACTCGGTGTATTTCCGTCAGCGCCTCGACAGCTTGTGCAATGTCATCCAAGCAACCGACAAATACATCAAGCAGACCATTGCCACAGGCAAATGCCGCACATTCGTCATCTATCATCCCGCCCTCACCTACTACGCCTCCGACTATGGTTTGGAGCAGATAGCAGTGGAGGAACATGGCAGGGAACCGTCGGCAGCCGAACTGCAGAATATCATATCCACAGCCCGCTCCAAAGGTGTAAAGACGATGTTCGTGCAACGCGAGTTTGCCAATCGTGAGGTGGATATCATAGCCAATGCCATTGGGGCACGCAAGGTGGAGATTAATCCGCTGGGCTACGATTGGAACAAGGAGATGAAACGGGTTGCATCGGAGATGGAGGAAATTAAGAATTAAAAATTAAGAATTAAAGTTTTGGCAGTAATATTACGTGACATAAATGCCGGATATGACGGCAGGATGCAACTGCGCGATGTCAACCTCGACATTGACGACAGGGATTTCGTGGGTATTGTCGGCCCCAATGGTGGCGGCAAGACCACCTTGCTGCGTGTCCTTCTCGGACTGCTCAAACCCTATTCCGGAACTATCGAGTTCCAGCGCGACGGTCATCAGGTGGATTCGTTGTCTGTGGGTTATCTTCCGCAAACACGCGACATCGACACCGACTTTCCTATGTCTGTTGCCGATGTCGTTGCCTCGGGCATGAACTCCCCCCGACGTCTCTTCGGTGGATATACCAAGGAACAGCGCGAGAGAGCCGACCAGATAATGCACACCATAGGCATCGCAGACTTTGCCCGTCGCCCTGTCAAGGCTCTCAGTGGAGGCGAGTTACAACGTGTGCTCTTTGCCCGCGCATTGGTGTCGCGTCCCGAACTCCTGATCCTCGATGAACCCGACAATTTCGTAGATGATAATTTCGAGTCGTTCATGTACGACACCATACGCAAGGTCAACAAGGAGGCTGCCATCGTGATGGTGAGTCACGACCGCCAATTTGTTGAGTCATACGCCAAAAAGATCATAGAAGTAAACGAAA
>OBLI01000330.1_pt1 | contig 51104 bp, 58 predicted proteins | sample 1519701 | NCBI WGS metagenome assembly OBLI01 (sample SAMEA3663005, study PRJEB22513) | pig gut metagenome | biome: pig gut; feature: pig-associated habitat; material: faeces | place: France | collected 2012
TGCAAGTTCATTTTCTTTTTCCAAAAGGAAATCATAACAGGAAAAACTATCCGGATTCCACTGCTGAAAAAACTTTATAACTGCACTTGCCGCATCACATGAGAGACCTTTTAAAAATTTCAAATGGTTCTTTTTTGATGCATTAAAATATTTTATCGCATCTTTTCCATTCTTGCTTACCCCAAACAGATATCCTGCGGTATCACACAAAAGATATGGATTAACCCCATTTGTTCTTTTTTTCTGCTCTGGCACCATCACATACACCGGTATAGCCTCAATCCTTTTCCCCTTTTTGCTTTCCACTTCTCTCACTGCAAGAGGTTTTAGCCCTTTAGGTATACCATTTTTATCCAGCTCCAGCCCATAAGTTACTTTTACATCCGTCCATCCCATCGGAGCAACCTTCCCCTGTTCAACAAGCGCTTCATATAGATTTACCAATTCTTTTATTACCATCATTAACTTTTCCTTATTTCTACAATCTAATCGATTTTAATACCAATTTTTTCAAATTAAAATTGCACAGGTTCAATGCTCTCTTGTATAAGTCCATATTTAATCGCCAAACGATACTGAAATGTTTTCTGCAAATTTCTCATTAGTGTGCTGGTTAATGATTCCCGAAAAGATTCCAGATTACCATATGACTTATAAAAGTTACACTGCCGACATGCCGGAAGCAGGTTTTTTCCGAATACATTTCCTCTTCTGTCATTGTATGACTGGCATCGTTATTTGCATAAACAGATTTAATATGATCAACCTGCATATCTTCATATTTTAAATCACAGCCACAATAGGCACACCGATGGTTACATTTTTCGTATACTGCAAGCCGAGTTTTCTTTGGTATCTTCTTATGTGTAGACATTGCTTCGCCATCCCTTATTTTATTACATCAGCTTGTGAACTACCCACCGTCTAAAGCCAGTGGGATTGCGGTATCCCTATTTCAACATCAGTTAATGAAATTACACCGTGTATCATTTTTGCATGAAAAAATGTCGGACGAATATTATCGGTTCTTGAATAATCATAGTCAAAAAACATATAACCCAAATCCTTTGTATCATCAATCGTTGGAATATTGTCACCACCATTCCACTCCCGAAAAGCAACAGGGAACTCTCTGCAACCAAAATAAGGTTCTGCACTACATCGGCCTTTTTCAAGTCTCTTACGCGTTATTGCATAGAATTTTCCCGGCGTATCCTGCGGATTCGCATTCTTTGTCATTTGGAAATGCGCTTCCAGGACATAATGTACATTCTTTAAAGCCTTCGTTGTTCGCTGGGTTCGTTCTGCCACAGCATCTAAAAAGAGGCTTTCACATCCTCCATTCATCATTTTGATAGCTTTATTTCCATTTAATCTTGTTTTTACCTCATTTCTCTTAAAATCTACATATTTAATAGGATTAAGAACATAAATGCGATCAATCTTCCATTTCAGACCAGGATGCCAGTACACACAATCTAAAATGCCTCTTGCAGCTGATGGAGTAATCACATCATAAGATATCCTCTCAACTTTAAATTCAGGGCGAGTAAAACAGGCTTTGTCTCCCCAAACCTCAATCCGAATCATTTATACCTCCATTTCTCTGTGGTACATTTCCAATGTATCACTATAGCAGACAAGCTTAGCAGTACATTCTAAAAACATCTCCATATTGTCAACGTTTTTCTGCGTGATTTTTTTAATAATCATCCCCATCTTTTAAAATATTCTTTTATCATTTTTTCACACAAAGTAAGCTCTATTTTATTATTACAAAAAATCAATCTATCATCCGACATTTTTCCACCATAAAACCAAAGAGAACCAACCTCAATTTTTATTCTTTCTGTTTCATTATTGTCAAATAAAGTTGTCTTAAACTCTTTAGTACATTCATACATTTTCATAAATTTATTCCTCTAATCTTTTCTATTGCTTTGATATAAAATAAATTTTTTTGTCCTTGACTTTGAAAGAATAATTAAGTAGATTGATTCCTTTAACATTGAAATTATTAGATACAGGTTCATCATCAATGTAGATATCTATGCCTTCATTGTAAATAGTTTTAATAAACTTTTCATCTGCTTTATGGATACTTTCTGCTATTTTTTTGCACGGTAGTATAACATGAAGATAGAATGTAATTGGAGGAACAACAGCAGATACAAAACAAGTGATTCCTACCAACATTAATAGAAAACCATCCAGATTTCCATTATGAACATCCAATAATCCAACACTTATAGTTAATAAACAAATACATATAATAATTGCTATCTTACGCATATTACTCCCTCACTTTTTCTCCTGTTATTTTCTTTCCAACGCCCATTTCTTTGCTCTCGCTTCCGTCAGTGTATGGTACCCGCGTTCCTTTCGCCACAGTGTAAGATCTACCTGCCAGTTTTCCGGTAACTCATCCACATATTTCAGCAGCATCTCTTTTTCTTTCTTTTCTCTTTCAACAAGGTATTCAATAGCCTTGTTGAGATACCGGAGTGCTGCCGCGTAATCTACATCGCATCTGCCGATCCGCCATGAAGTTACCTTACGGTTTGCAATGGCATACCGGAGTCGGACGGAATCAAGGTATGTAAGGTTTAAAAATTCCCCATTGTAAACTTCCATGTTTGCGCGTGCTTTCTTTTTGTGCGAATCGGTTCTCCAGTCATACCCACTGTCTTTTTTGACTTCGGAAATGAAGTAATGCCGTTCTGTTCCGACATGCTCTGCGGAATACACTTCCCGTCGGTAAGCTTTCTTCTCCGGACTGAATGATTTATACTCGCAGTAAAATCCATCCTTTCCATAATATTCCACCTTCCACTTGGCATATTCCATGGCATTCTCTTCGGTTACTTTGCCGTAATCACACAGCCCCATGTCGTTTTCAAGGACTACCGTATTCGTGGAAAGTGTAGGCGGTCCCTGCAGCTGTTTATACTCATTACGGATGTAGCAGGAAGTTCCGTGTTCTGTGGTTTTCTCATCCTTCCTGTGTTCGATCACCATGCACGGGTAATCCAGATACGAAAACTTCCATACTTCGTCACGGTCAATAAGGTTAACCGGGTATACTTTGCAGTCGCCGATGCTTACATCGTGCGTCCGGTTTTTCTCACCGCGTCCTCTGTCATTGTTGTACTTTTCATATCTCCGTTTATAATCACCTGCATCATCCCTTGTGATCCTCTGCATGGTCAGCACCATATCGCCCTTTTTGATTTCTCCATTGGAAGAATCAAGAATATCCTGCCATGAACCATAGGTATTATCCTCAATCCATCCGTCAGCCATGGAAAATACCACATATGGATTCGGCTTCGTAACGCTTACCTTCTCCGGGAGCTGGATTAGCTTTCCATCATTCACAAGTCCTTGCAGTAATGCAAAGATGAAGAACCGGGAAATCTTCTCTTCCCTGGAAGTCGACTTGTAAGTTCCTTCAGTTTCCTGTGATACGGTTTCTTCTTGTGGTGCAAAGAAGATATTTTCATCATGGATATCAATTCGATCTTCGTCAGTCCAACCCATGTACAGGTTTTCTCCATCTCTTATAAGAATACCAATGGTATGTCCATGGTATTTCTTATATTTTTGAAGCATGTTGGCAAATTTTTCGTGGTTCTTATATCCCACACCATTTCGGCTCACCTTTACAAAGGATACCGCTTTATCTCCCGGACAGAACAGGTCGCGCAAATCCTCACGGCTTTTGAGAATATCCTCGAATAACCCGACATCATCCCCGTCCACATCATATAAAGCAAGGTACTTTCCAAGTTCCTCATCCATATAGCGGAGTTTTTGGTAAATCACAACCGGAGCATTGACATCCACATACCTGCCACTGATAAGCTGTGTGAAATCCACAACCTCTCCTGTGATACACCGGATTGCATAAATCTGTGTATCGAGCACCGTAAGCTGATTTTCCAGTTTTTTCTTTTCATCTTCCAGTTCTGCCTGCTTTTTCTCGATCATTTCCCGGAGTGGACGATACTGTTCCATAAGTTGGCGTTTCAGTTCTTCCAGCTTTTCTTCCTGTTCCTGTTGTAATTTTTTCAGGGCATTCTCCTGCTCTTTTAATTCTTCTTCCTTACCACGTATATCTTTCTTTACATCCGTAACAGAAGAAAATCCCTGATCTGCCGGAACAATGGACGATACCGCTTCTCCTGCGATGGAACACATCTGATCTGGTGTATATTCGGAATAATCCTTGTATTCCTCAATTTCGAGGAACCGACATGGAAGTGTATATGCTTCATTCGTGTCCGCGCCGGATATTACTGCAAACCGGTACTTATCGTCCAGATAGAGAAGATTAAGTGACTGACCAATAGACTGCAGGTACTCTGCCATTTCAAGCAATTCCCCAATCCATGAGTCTGTCCGATCAAGATTTTTGGAAAGTCCCGGAATTCTCTCCTGCATCTGGTAGAATCCGATCTGATCGGTATCTTCCCATTTGATATGATGGTAAGCGGCAAGTTCGGGTGACCAGTTTACTTTATGCCACTTCTTGAATTCCCCGGATGCATGCCATTCTTTAAGAGTCTTGATATCTTTGATATGTACTTTTCCGATTACTGAAAGTTTTCCCATCATTCGCATTCCTTTCTATGAATCCACATGAATACAAAATCGAGTACAATCGGCATAATTAGCATGATGAGTGAAACCACTCCTTTTGTATTAAGGGTAAATGCAGTAAACTCACCCTTGCCTCTGTAAAACATAGTTGCATATGATGTCATGAAAAAACACAGTATACTTCTGATACCTTTTTGTAATATATCCGGGTCTTTCTCGATTTGTCCAATTATGTAGCACACATTTAGTTTTAACGCAAAAAATGCCATCGGGACTGCAAACATCAACTTTGTCATTGTAATACTCATCTTTTTTCATATCTCCTTCGCTTTTAACGTTGATATTTTTAATTTTACTTTTTCCGATTGCTGAAAATTTCTCCATAAATTATCGTCTTCTTCTCGAATCAAACAAGAACAAAGTCCAATCATTTTTGATTTTCTAACCCCGAAGAGTCGATATTGTTATCTTACTGGTACAAACACAGGGAAAGATTCTTTCTCATTTTTTTATTTTTAAGATATAACTTTCCCTCCTCATAAGATACAGTGTAACTATCCAAGTCAATGCCATAAATATCAAAAGAGTCGTCCTGCTTTACACCATCCACATAGCAGATACCACCATCAGATCCATATTCAGCAATGGCTTGATCCCTATTTTTTCTATTGAATTCATATATTGAGCCACCAACAGACCTATAGCCAAAATCAGTATAACAACAGCAAGAATTTCATATTTAATCTTTTCACTCATCCTAATATTCTCCTCCTTAAATTATGTTTTGCTTAATTTTCATTACAGATACACAAAGACCGTCCGTACTGTCATTTTGGATATTATATGGCTATTTCTTAAAATCTCCAACGAAAATAAAACAAAATATTATTTTTTATTCTCATATCTGGCATCATCATGAATGTTTCCAACGATACAAAGCCCATGCTTTCTACTCCAATAGCACAGATCTTTTACACTGTTTTTATCCTTTTTCCAGTCAACATAAAATCCCAAATGATAAACTCCTTCTGAATCCTCCGGATTTCTAAATCTTCCAAAACACACAATACCTTCTCCCTCTATCTCTGGTGTTTTGACAATATCCCCACAAAAAATCCATTTTCCATCAACAGAACATCCGCTGCATTTACCAAGTGTTTCAGGGTTTATTTCTACTCGCATATGCAGACTTGGCATCCCAAAATCCATCACTTCATCATACGAAAGAAAATGCTTTTGCATTTTTTCCTTTTCTGCTGCATTCATACTTTTCCCATAAGGGAAATCTGTCTGCATAGAATAAAACCCCTCATACCATTTTGAACAATCTGTTTTTCCAATTCCTTTAGCCCGATACAGAGCATATTCTAATTTATCCATTTTTTCTCCTTCTAAGACTCCATACACAGATAATCCCAGGTCAAAACCATTTGTAATCATCGTCTGCCTGGTAAATATATTTCCATTTAAAGTCCGGACAAATAATACCCATAAACCCATAGAAAAAGTCAATAGCTATAATAAAATTTTTCAGCCATTTGAATTTATTGTAAAAAGAGCCGTTGCATTATTCGCAACGACTCCTTTCATATCATTCATCCAATTCTTTTATAAAACTCTTCTTCTGAAATTTCCTTATAAGGAATATTCATCGGAAAGTTGGAAAACTGCAGACCATCTTTAACTGCGTCCTGCATACAATCATATACACCCTCGCGATATTCAAATTCTCCACAATCTCCTGTCTCATTTCCGTTTTTATCATAGGCATATATTTCAATACAGCCTATGCACTCCGGATCTTCTGGTTGGGCAGATGACTCCATAAAACTGACACAAGTGCCATTCTCCAGAAGAATAAATAAATCTTTCAACATATAGTGCAATCCCCCTCTTTAAATTGACTAAATTCATAAGATCAAGGATTCACATGACAGATCATCTGATATCCATCCGGATAGAATTTGGTAGGAACAATTTTAATATTTTCCATTATGTGCCGAACATCCTCGTCAGAAAGAGAAGTCAACTTTCCATTGTCGTCAGCCTCTCCACATACAACCAGATTTCCAACACTCATCACATTGCCTTTATCATCAATAGATGAAATTTTCGGATTTTCAAAAAATAGTCCCTCCTCATCACAAACAATATCAAATCTTCTATCCATGATTTCCCAATTCACAATTTCAATTGTCCTGCATCCGATGAGTTTATAATAATCCTCCAATTCTTCCGCATCCACAACTTCCACTTTGTCATTCATAACATCCAATAATACTGCCTTCATAATACTCCTTTCCAAAGAGCAGCACCAACTGCTGCTCTTTTTTCATAAAACTTCCTGAATACTAATCAAAACGTTTGATAATGTGTAAAGTTTTAAATTCTACAAGATCCGCATGAATATCTCCGTATCCATTTTTTATAATCCCAATCGCTTCTCTTATAGCATTATCCCTGTATTTTGATTCTTTGTAGCTGCTCAAAATTTTTGTCACAAATTCTCAAAATCATTGTCAAAAACTTTTCGGAAATAGTTCCCGGAAAACAGACTCAAAAAGAGGGCTTTCGCCCTCTCATTTTTTTGACACATTCGATGAGAATAACGTTACTCATCATCATCGAATTTGACCCTTGCATCTATGCTGTGAAATTCAATTTTATTCCTTTTCAGGTACCGCTCTATCAAGCGGCTGATGTCATTCAGAATCGCACTTGATTCCGGGACGTTTAGCCTTACTCCGATGGTTTCCCGTTTTTATCAAGACCGTTGAGTTTATTGATCGCCCACTGTTTTCCATTTCTTGCAGCCCAGATCATTTCCGACACATCCTTGGATGGAAAACACCATCCAAATCTATTAATGATATCTTTTAAAAGCATATTCGGCTTAACCCGGTCCACATTTGGAAATTTGTTAACATAGGCTCTCAAGGATGGGTACTCCATCCATGTATCACAAAATACTGCCTTAATGTTTGGATACAACCTTCGCGCAATATCCAAAACGACAAGTGAATCTTTTCCTCCGGAGAAAGAGATATATACTCCACTTTCTCCATAATACTCTACAAACTTCGAAATCCTCATTTCTGCCATTTTTATCTTCACATCCAGCGGATAATTTTGACGCATTGTAAGGATCGCCTTTTTGTAGTTTGAATATTTCATACCAGCCACTGACCAAATCTGATCGTGGCAAGTAAAAGTTCCTTCCCTTGCTACTCACCGGTTAAAATGGAGTCCATCCTATCCAGCTTTTACGCTATTATCTTTTACTTTTACGAACTGCATTACAACAGACATGCAGCCAACCTAGTCTACTAGGATTCGGTATTACTCCTTTCTTTTTTTTACAATTTTGCATACCCCAGCTACTGCCGAAGCATATCTTTTTAATATAAATCTCCCAAACTGTGACATATAAAGCCCCTTTCCTTATGTACCGACCTATTTCAAAAGTCTCTTATAATAAGACTTATGAATTATTTTTCCATCATTGGTACATACATGCTCATATGGAACCCATAATCCGGTCTGAACTTTATCAATTCGTCCGACAATATTATTTCCAAAATCAATTGTCCTTGTTTTTTTATTATTCCGAATTACAATTCCGCTTTTTCCCATGAATGCCGGATCAAGACCATTTTTGTAGTAATAATTCGGAGAATTATACTCATCCTCTGGAATCACAGTACACGGCATCCCCGGTTCTACATGGTCACACCCACGAAAATTCATCCATATTTTTCTCATTAACATGCCTCCTTGTGCAAAAACGAATTGCATTCAAGCATTTGAGCTTCTCTGCATAGCGATTTTTTTAATGAATCCAACATTTTGCAAAAATCAGGATTTTTTCTCTTATGCTCGACTTTATCTTCCGCTTCCCACCAGAAATCCTCCATTTGAGTGTTATATTCGCGTGGAATTTCAAGATCCAAGATTAAAAGCGGGTTCCCATCCCATGTAACTGAAAATCCCGCTATGTTGGAAAAATATATGTCATGGCATATCTTTTCACCAAAAATGATATACAACAGGTCAATATATGCCATATCCTTTTTCTTTCCTTCCATACAGACAATCTTTCCTTTTTTGTCTTCCAGTTGAAAAAATTTTCCGTAATAGTGCGAAATATATTCATAGGTTCTTATATTCATAAAATCTCCTTTCCGGGGAAGAATTACTTCTTCCCCTTAAAAATCTTCTGTTTAAGCCATTGCAGCTTTTCTTTCAATACGAATCCCAAATGGAAACCCGATTGCATTTCTGTATCCGGCTGCAATTCTGTATAGATCTTCCTGATCGGTGACCCACCAGCCATTTGCTTCCTTACGAAACCCAAGTTCAAGCACGGACTCCATGAGGGGAAACTGCCGATACAGTTCTGGAAGAAAATTTTCTTCCTTCCCTTCATCATTTGGAGGCAGCACATCCGGAAGATCATTATCCTCTACCTTAATCGGCCGGGATTCCTGAAATTGCGGAACATCCATTTTGAATTCCTCATTTTCAGATTCGCTCTTATCTTCCTCTTTCGGGCCGTTTGCTCCCTGTGATTCCTGCATCTGGCTAAAATACATATTTGCCAGTTCTTCCTCTCGCTGTCTTTCCTGCCAGGCTTCTTCTTCGGTTTCAATAAAATCGTTTTCTGTAAACGCTGAAACAGGAACCTCCTGGGTTTTTTCGAGATATTCTTTTTCTGGTACGTCAGCTTCCTCCGTAGTCTGTTCTTTGTCCGAATTCAGATTTTCAGAACGTTCATTTCTTTCTGAAACTACATTTTCCGCATTGATTTCCTCTGCAGATTCCTCTTCAACCGAAAAAAGCCCCAACAGATCGAATACATCCAAATCATCAGATGCAGATTTTTGCTCCTGATTTTCATCTGTTTTTTCAGATTTCGACTCAGAATCCTTTACTGCATCTCCTACATTAGAAGATGATTTACTTTCGCGATTATTTTTTGTTTCCAACCTGCTTTCCTCTGGTTCTCCCTCAAGTGCTTCTGGAATAGTTGCAGCATTTTTATTTTCAGAGTTTTCCTCACAAACATTTCCAGGAACATCCTTTGACACACCAGAAACGTCCATTGTCTCTTTCACTTCTTTTCCACAGCTCATTCCTGACAATTTCCCACTTTCGGCGCAGCCTGAAAGCAGCTCCTCAACTCTTCGCTCTAAGTCAGTAATCTTCTGTTCCAGATACCGTTCTTTATTCTCCGGTTTACTCATCATTGCAATCAATCCACAAATGAGAGTTGCCTCATCCGGGGTATACTGCAAATCTGAATACACTTCTTTCAGTCCCTTTGCAAGAACACCAAGAGTTGTTAAATCTGTGATCATGCACAAAGCTTTAAGTAAACTTCTATAATGTTCTGTTCCACGGTCGAATTTCTCTGACGTACTACAGACAATACCATCTGCAAGCACTGACAGCATATCTCCCACCATAGACGCAGGATTTGCTCCTTCATCTAAAAGTTTTCTGATTCTTTTGACCATTTCCGGAATATCATTGCCTACAATGGTTTCCATGACAGCAAACAAAGCATCCGGCGATGTAAGTCCAAGCATTTTTGTCACATTTTCTTCTGTAACTCCATATCCGGTGGTGCCAGACTGTTCCAGCAGCTTAATCGCATTCCGCATACTTCCGCAGGAATTTTTTGCAATAAGGAAAATACCATTTTCTTCATATGAAAATCCGTATTTCACAGCTATCTCTATAAGTCTTCCTGCAATTTCTGCTTCTGAAATCTGTCCAAACTGATAACAGGCAGCTCTGCTTCTTACAGTTACCGGTATTTTTTTTGATTCTGTGGTGCACATGATAAATACCACATGTTCCGGCGGCTCCTCCAGTACCTTAAGGAGTGCATCAAATGCACTGCTTGAAAGTTTCTGAACTTCATCTATAATATAAACTTTCTTTTTCAGCTGTGATGGCAGAAAATCAACGGATTCCTTGATCGCCCGGATACTGTCAACTCCTGTATTACTGGCAGCGTCCAGTTCTACAATATCTGAAGAACCGGAAGAAACCGCCTTACAAGATTCACAGCATCCACATGGATTACCGTGTTCGTCCGGATGCTCGCAATTGATAGCACGCGAAATAATGCGCGCCATTGTTGTTTTTCCGGATCCAAATTGTCCTTCCAGAATGTAACACTGAAAAAACTCCTTACGTATAGCCTGCTGACGCAGGTTTTCCACAACTGTCTTCTGCCCTACCATCTGATCAAAGTTCATAGGGCGTTCTGTATTACAAATATTGATATTCTTAGCCATAACCCTATACCTCCCTGGTCATTCCGGCCTGTAAGATGCCATCTGTCTGTGCAGTCCGATGAATGCCGGCATTTATGTAAATTTTTTTATAATCTACACAATTACAGGCAGAAATAACATTTTTCCCACGTCCATAGCCGGATGTAACCAGCCATTCCAAGACAGGTGCTTTCTCACAACCATAATCTGCTGAAATTTTTTCTGCAATCCTTTCACAAAGCTGAATTCTCTCAGCTTCTGTAATAATTCTTACACAATTAAAATTAAACATATAAATCTCCCTTCCTGGCGGAATAAATTTCCACCATAAACCTTATCTGACTCCCTACTCTGCTATAAACCGGAGCATATCAAACCAGTCGTTTTTATTAAATCGACCATCTGAAATCATTCTCTCCGCATTTGAGAGTACGGACACTGCAGCCTGAATTGACAGGATACTGTAGTGCTCTGATGCTTTTGAAACATCAATACCTGGTGTAAACCCGAACTCAATGCCAGAAGCTCCAAGCAGGATTTTATAAAAAACCTGCCGGAGAAAGGCAACAAAAGCCCGGATAAGTGGTAGATCATAGGTTTCATAAAAGGATGCTTTATCCTTTTCCCTGATCACATGAAGACAATCAAAAAGATCCGCCTTATTTCCATTTTCAATAAATTTCAAAGCATTTTTGACCGTCTGGACATACCCATTGGATGCAACCATTGATTTATAAAATCCGATTCTCCCACCGGACAACTCTGCCACAAGAGGATCAAGATCATCTATGACTTCCTTCATTTCTTCCCTTTGCAGAGAATAAAATGGGATAAGTTTCGCCCGGCTCTCCACCGTATCAATAAGATGACGATGCGCCACAAGTATGATAACCACCTGCCCTGCCTGCTCTTCCAAAAGCTTTAAAAGTGCATTTTGTGCAGATTCTGTAAGCAAATCAGCATCATCAATAACGCATACTTTATAGCTTGCATTCGCAGCCATCTGCCCGGTAAACACAAACAGGTCCTCAATATCATCTATTCCAATCACCTTATTTTTTTCTTTTGGCGATATCATAAGATAATCCGGATTCGCTGATAATCTGCTTCCAAGCATTTTTTCTGCCACAATTTCTGCTGCAGTCCGTTTTCCGATGCCCCGCATACCAAAAAACTGATATACCCCCGGCTCGTCAACTGCCTGCAATGCCTCAACAGTACGCGCATCATACGCGTATCCTTTTAATGTTTTCATATACTGCTCCCTTCTGACGGTTTTCCGTCATAAACCTACATATTTGTCTCTTCAAGTTTTTCCATGGTTTCCGCCGAGGCAACTATGGCTATCTCAGTAACCTCTCGCTCATCCAGATCTCCTAAAAAATCTCTGAAACATTCTGAAAGTTCTTTAAAACTTTCTTCCTTCTGCAAAAACGGAGATGGAATATCAAAGCTTACCTGATCCTCCACTTTCCTCTCATTTATGAATGTGACAAGTACAATAACAAACTGATGGTCATCTTTCACATCACATTCCACGTTCCATTTGTTTTTTTCAAAAAACTCTGCAAGTTTCATAAATCTCCTTTCCGGAAGAAGAAACAATTTCTTCTCCTGTAAAAATCACTTATTAAAAAAACTGTTAAAATAACGTCTTATCCTGTCATTGATAGCAATGTTGTCCGGATATGCGAAGTCATTTTTCGGATCTGGCTCAACAACAGAATTCCTGATTCCGCAAATACGTGTTAAGTAAATCTCTCCACATCTTGCAAATGCCTCAGAAGATTCCAAATAATAATCCAGATCGTATTTTCCCTTAAGAGAATATCCTAAGTTTTCTACGGATCTTTTTACCTCTTCGCGGTACAATGCAAGCACCGGATAAAATGCTGCACCTCTGGATACATGGCCATGCTCATAATCAAGCATGTGCATGCACTCATGTGCAAATGAAGCAGGATGGCGCACATCCACACATAAACATTTTAGGTATGGGTAATACAACCCAGTAGCCTTATGATTTCCAAGCTTTCGAAATCTCAGGCTTACCTCTTCATGCATATTTAATCCCATAAATTTGGCCAACGCATGAAATTCCTCATAAACACTCTTCACGAGCGAAAGATCAACTTCCTCATCAAATTCCACATAACCAAAATAGTTATTAAATTCTGATGCTTCCATTGCTCTGAGGATTTTCTGCGGAATGTTGTGCTTGGTCTCAAAAGACGCGGCATAGCTTTCCATATTTGACTTCCGGATCTTCTCCTCCTGCTTATCTTCCTCATACTCATAGATCATCTTATCAATAAGCATCACCATGAGTTCCGTGGAAATTCCAGCATCCAAAAACTGCTGGTAGCTTCTTTTCCCGGTTCTTAAATGCCGGAATTTTAATTCCATGTCTGATACCGGTAATTCATCCGCAAGAAACAGAATCGCACCAAAATAGGAAGAATTTTTCATAGCTTCTCTTTTTTCAAATGGGAAAAGGATCTCTTTCTCCTGTTTTGGGACATTTTCATATTTTGCAACTTCATAATCAAGATCCTGAAAATACTTCCTTACATAGGGAAAATCCTCATTCTCAAACAGAACAATTGACTTTCCACCCTTTCCCGTATATACCTCATGTGCTGCAATAGCATCACACAAAGCATCTTCAAGAGTTTTATGTAAAATATCATCTTCAAGTTCCTGTGGTGACAGATTTTCCCACCGCATACGGATTTCTCTCCGCAACTGACAAAATAGTGCCATTGATGAAAACACCGCTGACATATCAGCCATTGCATAACGATGATTGCGATCTTTTTTTAGCATCCAGAATCCTGCACCATGCGTTTTTGCAGGCAACTTTGTCCCTCCGGTAGGCGCATAGATCTTTTCAAATCCTTTCACTTCCACCGCAATGCAGCCCTTATAATCATCCTTACAAAGCTCTTTCATTATTAAAATTGCATTTTTTTCAGGCTTTGCCGGCTGCATACAGTTCTCCATTCCCGGAAGCTGTCTCAAGATTTCTCCAAGATCCGTCTGCCCATCCACAATCTTGTCTGTGATCGGACGAAGTACCTTATTTCTCATGCACTGCAGAACATAAGCCTGTCTGTCATATGTGTTTTTGGAAAAATAAGTTTTCGGTACCAGCGCATCCAGAAAAGGAACTGCATGGAACTCTTTTCTTTTTCTTTCCCTTAAAAGGGAAAGTATCCTTTCTCCTTTATGAAGGTAATCCTCCATACTGGCCGGATCCGGATTTTCTGAAGGTACACTACCTCCGTTAAAGATCTCGAACAGCTCATAGAAATTCATATTAAGATCTAAGCCATTCTTTTGTTTGTTTTTTAACATATAAACCTCCATTCCCGACAGACATCTATGTCTATGCCGTATAAAAACATAGGATTTATGGCAATAAAAATGCTCCTGCAATAATGCAGGAGCATTTGAATCACTCAAATCCTGAAAACCACCTGACTGCTGCCAGATGTAAATCTATATAAAATAATACAATTACATCATATCACAATCAATTTGCGTTCTCAATATTTTGTTTAATCTTTATTTAACTTTTAATACTTTTCCTATATTTTCTTACGCTTCATACATACATCTGACCCTACATGTTACATGTTTCTGGCATTTCAATTACTCGTTTTTCATTCACGCTCAAACTTCTCATTTTCTGTATGCCACCATTGTCGCATTCCACATACGCGTAACTGAGCTGCACTTCTCCCTCTTCACTAATCTGCACACATTCATTTAAAGTAGCCTTCTCCTTAGTATAATTTTCAATAAACTCATAAAAAGAAAGGGGACACGCTCTACAATCATCGCTTTGTAATTCAAACAGAGTCCCTTTATCCGGAAAGAGCTTTAAACAGACCATTATCATCTGATAAAAATCCTTAGCTGATAATATTACCCATTGTTTCTTATCCGTACATATAGAGTTTTGTACATATTGAAAATATTCGCCCGCATTCTCGAAATGGTTCTCTCTTGCTTCATACTCAGTCATTGGCAGATAACAATATTTACGAATTGCGATCAACTTATGAATCCAATCCGGAATGCTTGAAAAAAACAAAATAACAAATAGCTCAGCAATCAGGTTTCCTATCATCAGTAAACTTATTCTTAAATGTCTCCCCAAAGTACCTGCGGACCATCCCAGGTATTCATATTCAAATCTGCTCAGAATATAGTTTCCTACAATAAACAGAAGTATTACTGTAACACATATCATAATTTGAATACCTATTGAATTATTAACCAGAGTGATCCAAAAATTTTTCTTTTTTACGAGATTCTTAACTTCTTTTTTCACAGTGCAATCCCCTTCTTATTCCTTTCGACCTGCTTCTTTGATCTCATACTGTTCATCTGAGGCATCCGGATTATCAGCCGGAATATATGGTAATCTTTTTTTCTTAGGGATATTAACCATTTTTCCTCTCATTACATTTTCATAAATCGCATATGAATTTTCCCCTATCAAATTATGGATATAGGTTGCATCAAGCCAGTATTTTTCCCTGAATTCCTCTCTTTCCATCACTTTTGTATCTTTATTTCTTTTACGGAGCATCCGGTATGCAAGATCAAACACCATTTCTTCCGTATATCCCCCGACAACAATACTGTTTGTTCCTATTTCCCCCGGATGAAATTCTTTTGCTCCATCTACTTCAATATCAGCAATTGCAAGCACACGTTTTAAGGTATCTTCTATTCCTTCTCCACTTGCTGTTTCACCTGAAATTCGATTTACATCAGGCTGAGTCATCTTTGCCTGCGTATGCTCATCATTTACCACAGAGTTTTCATCCGTACCTCTTTTATCAATTATCTCCCGACCTTTAGGTACATAGTTTTCTGTGCTGGCTGGAGTCGAGCTTAAATTAACAGGCTCATCTGCCATTTCACCAAGATCTTCTACTTCCAGTTTGTTCCCGGTTGAAACAGCCACAACCTCTCCTTCTCTCTCAGAAACCTGCTTCTTTTTTTTAGCCCGTTCTCTTCTCAGTCTCGCAAAAAATCCTTCTTTCTTCGGTTTTTCCTTATTAACTTCCTTTTTTTCCCTGACATCCTCAATCTCATGGAAATTTTCTTTTTTCTCTAAAGCCTTTTCTTCCCTGTTTGCCTCTTCCTCGACTTCTTCCATCATCTTTGCAATTTCACCACGGCTCAAAAGATCTGATAAGCTTGTATCTACTCCACTTCCCAATTCCTTATTTTCCGGCTCAGTATGGGAAACTTCTTTTACCTGCGTCTTTACGGGCAATTCTGAATCTTTCAATTCACCTGATACAATAATTTTTTTATTTTCCTCTTTAAGCTTTTCTTCTTTTTTTGCTCTTCTGGTCTGCGCACTTTTGATTTTACGAACCTCTGCCTTGATCCTTGAAATCATGACATCCTTTGTGATCAGATTTCCATTCTCATAACGGGATATATCCATTTCCCTGCAAATCTGCGTAAGCTGAGTCTTGTTCATTGATGAAAGATCTCCAAGAGCAGTTTCAGGAATAACACGATCCGCTGTTTTAATTTCCTGTTTCTTCGCATTCTTTGGTTTTTTCTTTGCAGCCGGTTGCTTCGATATGGATTTACTTTCTGATCTATCCTGCTTTTTTTCCACTGTTTTAGAAAGAGACGCTTCTTTTCCCGCAGTTGCCGGAATCTTTTTTTCCTTTGCACTTGCAGCTTTCTTTACAAGTGCCTTTTCCTCTCCGGCTTTTGCAGATATAGAGCTTTTTGGTGGAGTAACCGCCTTTTTTCCTGCCATTCCTGCTTTTTCTACTTTTTTACCTTTCCCAGAATATGTACCATTTCCATCACCTGCAGGTTTTGAAACCTTATGATCTGTCCCTTTCATATCCTCAATGATTGCGGTACTCATGTGCCATTTTCCTCCTGCTCATTTATTTTGCGCATATTTTAGGCACAAACCCATGTAAAAAGTCAAGCAAAAAAAAGGGAAAGTATGCAATTCACATACTTTCCCTTTTCTGACAACTTCAATCATTCTAAACCATTGACGCTGCCCTTAATTTTTCCAGATTATTCAGCTTATCCTGGAAAATCTTTAAAAACCTCTGTGCAAAACAAAAATTTTGCACTGAAAGGATTGCAGCAGATTCATCGAAAACCTCTCCATTTTCAACAAACCCGGCAATTTCCTTTACTTCTTTTTCTGAACTCAAAAGGAGTTGTCCGGCAACACGGATATTTTCCTTTAAAGTCTGCTCGTCATCTCCCAAGTCAAAATAACGATCAAGAAAAATTTCAGCCATCTCATCAATGTAATCCTGCGTCATGCCGCCTCCTCCTTTCCGTCTTCAACTTCTTGTGCATAGGCATAAGCATCACACCGCAAAACTTTCACCTTAAATATCCTGCGGAATGGGTTTCCTTTGTTAAATGAGGAAATCCACTGAAGAAAGATTTCTCTTGCATTTTTCTGCCCATCCTCTCCATGCCACCACTGGCACGAAGAAAAAATAAACTTTTCATGTACCCTCGTCTTCCCTCTCCTTGTTACATACGAATAGGTAATACGGAAAACGCTTCCATCCTCAAAATCTTTAATGATTTCTGTTCGATGAAGAGATGCCAGTTTGTAAAATACCGACTCTGTGATGTCTGTCCCATAAAAAGGATCTAAATATCTAACCATGCTTTTTTCCTCCTTAAACTTCAATGGAAACGGCAAACCATCGGTTATTCACTTTAACCAATTCCCAGTTACCGTTGATCTGTATTTCTTCCGATATCATTTCCCATCTTAAATATTCTTCCAGTTCATCTGAATATTCAAATGGCAGCTGATACATTCCATTTCTAACAAGATATAATGCCAGATTCTGTTCACACATATCTCTGTTTTCCGGATTTTTCATTTCTTCTGGTGTAATTAGTGAAAATTCTCCTTCTGAGATCTTCCCAACTACATCAGAAAAACTTGAAGAATCAGCAGCATTTATTATTGCCACCATTTCATCTGATTCCATCGGATATGGAAACTCTGCATGATTAAGGGTTCTTATTACATCCCATATGCTGGAATATCTCCACGGAAAGTTCCACGAAGAATCATCATCACAGATTAAATACTCATGCTGATTATTCAGCATTCTTTCTTCATTGCTTACAATGGTTCCATCTTCTTTCTGTACTACTGTTACCTCTGTATAAGTATCAGCAGTAAGATCTTTTAACGTAAAGATCATATAAAACTCCCTTCCCGAATCACAACTGATTCGTAAAAAAACATAGGATTTCGGCAATAAAAAAAGCCCCTGCAATAATGCAGGAGCATTTGAATTACTCAAATCCTGAAATACGATCTGACTGATGCCAGATCTAAAACATATAAAATAGTACAATTACATCATATCACATGTTCAAATACTTCACAATCAATTTATTAATTTTAGGTTTAATTTTATTATTGATCATTTCATGTATGCCACTTCCATTTATCACTTCTTCGTCATCAGAAAGCCATATCTTTATCTTTGCGTTTCATTACCTTTTCAACCAACGTATAAAGAGCCTTTTCTTCTTTTGTGATAGTTCCTTCCTCTGTTTTCCTTGAATATTTTGCCTTGATACGATACAATTCCGGAATACTACAGTCATAAAGTTTTCTGTAAAGAGCCATCTCCTCTTCGGATGCCTTTAATTTGTCAATAAACCATTCGCAATCTTCAAAATCCGGACTTTCCTCAAATGTTTCTCCGGTACCTGGATCACATGCCGGATTCCCATTTTCATCAATAATGGAATATAATTTTCCATTTTTCCAGCGGTTGCTATTATTTCTTGTTATATAAAGCCCTTTATATCTATGTCCAAAAATCCCATTTTTATACTGTCTAAATCGAGCCATATATTAAAGTCCTGCCTTTCTTACCATGTCAAGTAGTTCATCCTCAAGCGATGTTGATGTATTAGCCGTGGAACTATTGCTTTCATCATTTGTTTCATAATTTACATTTTCTTCCATTATTTTATCAGAACTATCCACCTGATCATCTACATCTATATCATACACTATATTTTCCGGAATGTCTTGCTTTATGCTCTCATTAATTCCGATATAATTTGATCCAAGTTGCACAGCATATGCCTGATAGTCATTTCTCACATATGCAAGCAGTCTGGCAAACTTTGAGCGTCTTGTTTCACTTTTTGTTGCTTCAATATAGTCATTGTAGTAACTTATAAAATCACATACCCACAATTCAGCATCAGATGCAGAAAAATCCTCTGTCATGTGATTGCGTGCGGCATGGTCCAACATCCGCAACTGTTCTTCTGTAAAATCAAAAAGCATATCTTTTAGAAGAGGAAAATCTGATTTATCTATTTCTTTCTCACGTTTTTCATACTCTTTCCGTTTCGCCTCTCTCTTTTCGTCTTCAGAAGCATTCTCATATTGCAGATCTTCCAGGGAAAGCTGCTCATACTGTGTATAATTATTATATTCCTGATCAAGAAGGGCATTTTTTCGTCTCTTTTCATCTTCATTCTTCTCTATCAGTGTAAATTTTATCATAACATATCGGCGATACTTTTTCCCGGCATAGTCTACCTTTAAAGGCGTATAATCTATCGTAATGTCCGTGTACTTATTTATTTCCTCTTTTGCCGGTTTCAAAACATTTCTTTCGAAGATTCCCCAGTTTGCCCATCCTTTCGGAACAACTGTATTCCCATTTGCGTCCATTGGAGCAAGCATTACCTGCAGATCTCTTTCCGTTCCTGTTCCATTTTCGAACACCCATTCCAAATTATTGCATTGATATGTCTTAAGATATTCAAAAAGTTTCCCTGAATACTGGGATTTCATGATCGCGGTTGCATCAACGCTCCAAGATGCTATGTAAACTTTTCCATCTTTCTGCTGCTTTTTTAAATTAAACAGGTATGGTGTTATTGATCTCGAAAATGTGATGGTTATATAGCCGGCAGTCTCATGTAATTCTACAATATCGAACCAGTGGCGGCTTGTATATTTTACATTTGGGGTATTTTTTTTAACACTATACTCATTTCCATCATTCCCCACATGGATAATATTATATTCACTATACTCTACATCTTTAATCCACTGAGTCTTTTGAGACAATTCCTGTAACATCTTAAGCATTTCCGGTGTAGAATAACGAGTAGTCCAGCCTATCATCCGGCAAAATTCTCTTACGCTAAAATCATATCTTTGCATTGGATCATCCGTTGGCTTTATTTTAGAAATCATATAATTAACAGCCTTTTGTTCTACAAGCGTAAGATTATTCCTGCCAAGTTGAATCAGATCTACTCTTTTTGCAACAACCTGTTTTCTTGCCTTTGCAAAGTTGATCTCTTCCTGCGTTGATCCGGCAGAGGTGGTGCCATTTACAGCAACTAAATCTGTATTCTGTTGTTTTTTCTTCCGATCCGGCATAATGACACCCCTTTCTGAAATGATTATATTCTATTTCTTTCCCAAAAGTCAACGGGGTTTCCGACTTTTAGCGCATAATTCAAGTCAATTATCCGATGAACAGCGCATAAATCAGGCGTTTATACTTAATTTTTAGAATATATAATAAAAGTTGCCGACACATAGCGCACTTTTTTAATAAATTTTCCGACATACTCGTCATATTTCGCTTGAAATTTATATCTATTTCAGAATATATAATTAAAGTTGCCATCTGTCAGCGCATATTTCAAAGAAAATTTGCCGACATTCGAAGCATATTTCGAACACATATTCTATATTCACAGGACGGCAAATTTTTTCCTAAGTTACTTCTTGCCGACTTTTTTTACCGTGAATTAAATGTAAAATTCCTGACAAACCCTGATAAAATCAGCGGTTAAGCTATATTTTGCAAACAAGGACGGCAAGTTTTCATCAAAAAACTTGCCGTCCTATCATGCCTTCTTTCTAAAAACTTGCCGTCTTATAAATTTGCCGTCTTTTCAATTCAAAATTGTGCGCATAATTGAAAATTTGCCGTCTTCCATAAAACCCCTAAAATAAGCCATTTTTTCTTTAATTATTAAATAATGACCCTATATTTCATATTTATTATTGGTCAATCATATTTAGCATCTAATCTTCTGAAGCCCTTGATATCACTGGGTTTGAAATAATATTTACAAGAAAGACGGCAAATTTAATCTTCTTATCCAATTGCCGTCTTGGTAAAGACGGCAAATTTTTCAATTATTTCTGTTTGCTAAATTTAATTGCCGACTTCGAAAAAGCCCTGGTTTTCCCATTTCTTGAAGTATACCGTTCTTCAAAAATTAAATTTTTGCGCATAGTTCACATACTTTTCCGCATAATTTATAAACTTCTGCGCATAATTCGTCAAACTTTTGCGCATAGTTCGCATAACTTTTCCGCACAGTTCGCACACTTTTGCGCATAATTCATTTCTCCAAATTAAATTTTTGCGCATAGTTCGCATACTTTTCCGCACAGTTCATCAAATTCCGCGCACAGTACATCAAATCCTGCGCATAGTTTACAAATTTTTCCGCACAACTGCACGAGTTTCTTCCTATATACATTAATAATATATTTATACCGTACCAATAAAATAACATAACAGATAATATCCTTATTTGCCGACTTCGCTTACGCTCAGACGTCAAATGGCTATTATCTGTAAGTATATATACACAATAAATTTTATAATATATGAATATAATAAAAAATAATATAAGAAATAATATATCAAATAAAATAGATATAATATAAACTACTACGTTGTTGTCTCTTTCTGCTTTCTTTTTATTATATGCAATTATTTTAAATTTACAACAAAAAGAAACGCCCTTTCGGACGTTTCTCTTAATAACAGACTTTATGTACTGCACATTCGATGCCAGTTATACTGTCTTCTTTGATATATTCGGTTGCAAGATAAAAGGCTTGTTGCCTGCTATATGCATATACCTCCAGACAGTCTTCCCTTGCATCTCCTTCATCATCAATTTCTTGATAGAAAACGATATATTTATGAAGGCTCATAAAACCTCCCTTCTGAGAGAAGAACAAGCGATCTCTCAAATAAACCTGGTTTGTAAATCTAATGGAATGGCAATTCTTCATCTCCTTCTGGAATACTCATAAATCCATCTCCTGCAGTTCCACTTGGGGAAGGCACTGCAGATCCTCCATTGGAATTATTATTGCCAGAGGCGGCATTTTTGCTTTCTGCAAACTCTGCATTCTCTACCACAACATCTGTAGTGTAAATGCGCTGCCCATCTTTATTTGTATAACTGCCCGTCTGAATACGCCCTTCAAGAACAAACTTAGTTCCTTTGCGGCCAAATCTCTCAAAAAACTCTGCCGTCTTGCCAAATGCAATACAGCTTATGAAATCTGCTGTCTGTTCATCACCGTTCCGACGGAATCGGCGGTCAACTGCCAGCGAGAATCTTGCAATTGCATTGGTACTCTCTCCCTGAGAGTACCGGACCTCTGCATCTCTTGTTAATCGGCCCATAAGAATTACTTTGTTCATAGTAGAACTCCTTTCTGGGAAAATTTCCCCTATAAAATGAACTATAAAATGTCATAGGATGGCTGGAATCCTTTTGCAAGAAGATCATCCAGTCCTTTTCCACAGGATTCATCCCAGTTGGCTACTCCAACATAGAATCCTTCTTTTCGTATGGCGTCCAGAACCTTGTTCTGAGCGTTTAATACGCTCTCATTTACCGCTTTATCTGCATCATAGGCAATAATGAACATCTTTGTCCCTTTTTGCTTTAAAATGTCGATTAAGCGGTGATTTTGATCACCGGTAAATAAATCTCCCCAACTGTCAACGCCTGGAAATGTTACCAAAGGTGCGTCCATCGTGTGGTTGGCAAATATTCCTTTTTTCTCCCCTTCCGTCAGGTAACAGATAAGATAGGAATCGTTTTCGTCTGCATACAAACTTGTACCAGACTCGAGTGCACAGCCACTGTCATAAGAATTGACAATACGGTGGTTTTGCTCTTTTTCCTTTTGATCTTCAAAAAAGGATGTTAAAGGGCGGTATTTACCGCTAGTTCTTATGAACTTTTCTTGACCGTTGTGCTCGGTGAAGTATCCCTGGTCTTTTTTTGAAAGAAAAATCTTTTCTCCTTTGTCAAAGACATACCAGCCCTTAAATGGCTGCAGGTAATACTTCTTTTTCCCATGTTCATAAAATCTCTGTCCATAACGGTCCTTTTCCAACTGGATTCCGCAATCGGTGAAATCCATTCTGATACGGATTCCATAGAGGTATCCGTCTGCATCGTAAATTGGAAAGCAGATTCCGCTCGGACCGGCAAATGTCCAGTTTCCGCTCTTATCCTTAAAAGCTCCTGGAAGGCCAAGCAGGCTATCGGAGCCGAGTTTTGCCATTGTTTCACTGGCAAGCTTTTTTCTGTAAGGATTTCGGCAGAAGAAATTGCTGTATTTTGCCCGGATCACATCCCGCATTGGGAAAGATCTGATTTTATGTTTTTCGATCAGATCGTCTGACCAACCTTCCTGATGAAGATATTCCCTGTGGTAATCTTCCAGTGTAAGGCAGGAAAGCATTGCCTTATAAACAACATCCCGATCCTTATGGGACATTGGCTTAATTGATTCCACTATTTCGTAGTGGATTGGTTCGGGAACGGCAATATTTGCCGCCACAGGAGAAGATATTTTACTTTTATCCTGCCATTTCCCGCGATGGTTAGGATTGTATGGTCCTTTTTTGTTGGCCCGCATCCAATCATCCTTCTCTTTTGCCCGGATTGCTTCATACAGTTCTTTCTCCTGAAAGACTGAATTCTGCTCCTTTTGTGTACGGCGAAGAAAATGATAAATTCTGCCATCCTGTCCGTAAACGTCTTGTTGTGATTTAGTACGTTTACAAATTATTTCCGTATATCCCTTGCCATTTTGGTAAAAGCAGCAATAATCTGGTTTACCACAGATTGGACAAGGGCGGGAACTTGATACCTCTGTACATCCTTTTCCCATATAAAACTCCTTTCTTCAGCTTTCCGCTGATAAAAAAACATCCATACCGCAATCAGCATGGGAATGCTCTCCACATGGGGGAGCTTTTGTTTTGTCCTGTAAAAAAGAACAAAAAAAATGCATCCATATGTCTCTATGACATATAAATGCACGACAGCTCCGGAACGAAGCATTTAAAAAAATATAAATAAATACATTTATATCTTACCTTATTGAATTAAAAAAATCAAGGAACGATTTAATAAATTATATAAATGCAGATTTTTATATAAAAAAGGGAACTACAAAAAGGCACAACCAGATTTCTTGTCTGGAATGTGCCTGGTAGTTGTTACCTGCATGCATGTATGAGGGATAAAGAAACAGTTCTGAAAAGAAGGTGGTTTACACTTCTTTCCGGTTAAATGTTTTATACGGAAATATCCGATCATATCACAGATATCATTTCTCCTTTTTCCAGTTTTTTCATCCATTCATTATTTTTTTCCTGCGATACAGCTATATGCCCTGGGACAGCTGTATCCTCTGTCATGGAAAATTCTGCTTCGTTCCTCGGACAAAGATTCATCCCTTTCCCGTTTGCAAACCGTACACGCCAGATAGGGCGATTCGTATGATAGTATCTCTGTCTGAAATCCAGGCAGAAACAATATTGGACGATAGCTTTTTTTCGACGATATATTACAATATCCCCGCGGTGTATGTTTTCTAATTTAACAGATTTCATAATCTTAAACCTCATTTGTAATAGTAAAATCCGGATAATCTTATTGTTCACTGTTTCGGATATTAAGCCTAAAAATTGATCTTTTACTATAGTCATTAGCTGGGAGCACATCAATCAGCCGGTTAAAAACATCATTTTCCGTGACAAATGATACGTCTGTCGCGTAAAAAACATCAAGATTTTTAAGATCATTCTCACAACATCTGACACGTTCACATGCCATGGAAAACCATTCGCTTTCCACGATTACCATAATACTTGCATTTTTAATCTGGTGCTTTTCCATAAAGGTACGAAGATTCCTGAGCAACATAAGGTATCTGCTGCTCCATTGCGGATCTTGACGTATTGAAAGTGCAAACAATGCAATCACATCGCTAGATGGTAGTTTTATTCCGTAAAGCATCCTTATTCCTGAATTTTTATAGACAAAATCAGAGAAATCACAGTATGTAACACGCCCACAAGGCTCGTACTGTTCTTCAAAAAGTATAGAAAATTGGTTTTCCGACAGAATGCGCAACACCCGTTCGCATTCAAAAGGAATGCTTTGTTCTTCATTTTTAATAAATTTGTAAGGACGACTTTTTTTGAGATATTTGTAACCAAGAGGGGAAACAGCATATATAAAAGGGCTTCCTTTTATCGACTGATCCTCGCCTTTGTGAAATAGTTCATATTCCAAAATAAGTCCTTTTTGGCGCATGGCATTTAATGTACGTCTCATTCCGGTTGTAGACATCTTTTCATGATTTTTCAAATAAGCAAGTCTTTTCCTCAGCAGAAAAGAATTCAGATAAGTATAATCACTTAAGATGCAAAGCAGATCAAAATACAATGAGGGGAGATTTTCTTTTAAAATGGAGTTTAAAAGGACGAAAGGGACATCCTTACGTCCTTTACACTTAAAGTACATTCCATCATGGTAAAGGTAGGGTGAAACTTTAAGGTTCTCTTCATTATCCTCAATTTCTATATCGTCCACTTCTATTCGTGCAGCTCCCGGAAGGGCTGTAAACATTGATTTTGCGTTTGATTGAGACATATTTATTCCTCAGCTGGCTAAATATTGGTATAGCCATTATAAGTTTTAGTTTTAATAGGTTCCTTTTTGTCCCCATTGTCATTGAAAAGAGTAGATTGCCCCTCTACTGCTGTATGTCTGGAAGGCTTTGGTTTCCTTCTCTTGGATTTCTTTTTATCAGAAGTATCTGCGTCAGTCTTTTCCTTAGAGTTCTTCCCTTTATCTGATGAAAGAAAAATTTCAGATCTTGAATAATTATCAGTTGCGGATACTTCCTTTGCTGTGGATATAGAGGAAGAAACGTCTGAAACTTCAGTATTGACCAATGAAGCCTGCAAAGATTCATTTTTTTCTACAGAGTTAGCGGTTACACCTGCGTCATTATTAACAAATAAAGGTGTTTTCGTATGCTTCTGTGCCGATTCCAATGTAATAGGACGGGGAGCCAATGTTCCACCAACAACAGAAATATTTTCTTCATGAGCATTGATGCCGGCAGCAGTTGTATCCGAGACATCATTGGCTGCAAGGGAAACGATCTTTTCCTGCTCTATTGGAGTAAATGTGTTTTCCTGTGTTTCATCTTCCTGCGAAGTACCTGTAGAATTAAGAATCTGATCAATGATTTCAATTGTCAGATCGTCTGAGTTATAAGAATCAATATCTTCTACATCCTTATTTTCCGTCTCAGGAAAAATATCAGATGGAGGTGCATTTTCTTTGTCTGGAGCATGGCCCCCTGAAGAGAACATAAATGTTTTTCCTCTTGATTCCGATGAATCATATTTTCCCTTATCGCTGGTCGATGATGGGTTGTTCTCATGCGATCCGGCATTATCAGTGGAATCTGCTTTAACAATTCCGAACAGATTCTTTTTTTTCATGCTGGAATCTCCATTGTTTAAAGAATCCGAATGAAATGTATCTGATCCAATTTCGGACCGAATGGAAACTTGGGAATCTTCTTCTACCATATCTGCAGATAAAGTATGCAGATTTTCTGTACCTGCTGCTTTAAGTGCTGGATAAGCGGACCAGTCTACAGAAAATCGTTTCTTTTTCAGTCGCCGGTAGCTTGGAAGGAAAGATACTTTTCCCAGAAAAGCGTCCACAGCACTTCCATTATCAACTGTAACCACGGTGACTTCCTGAAAATTACGGTACCTTACATCAGTACCGGTGATATTTGATTTTTCCTCAATTGTATCTCTCCTATCATACGAAAGGTTAGGATTATCCGAAAATACGGATGTTCCACGTTCGCCCTCCATATGGGTTACCTGCAGGGACATGCCGGCAATGGATTCGTAAAGCTCCATTTCCTGTGCTGCAGCACGCCCAAACACAAAGTGATGGGCACAGTTTCCGAGCAGTACATCTTTTAAGAAAGCGGTACTGTTTGATTTTTCCATCTGTGCCAAAGACTGTACAGCAACAAACATGGCAACACGAAACTGACGGAACAGAGAAAAACAGCCTTCGATTCGTGGATGCAGCAGCACTGGAAGTTCATCAATATAGAAAAAGTGTGGAAGTTTTTTAATTTCCCCGCCAGGACGGCGATATACCGCATTGATCATAGATAACATGAAGAACAAACCAAATACAGTAGAATCACTTCCAAGTTCCAGTGCATAATTCACCAGTGTAATTTCTCCATTTTCCAAGGCATCGTCAAGACAGATAGAATTCTGTGTACATAGGATATTTTTGATCAGTGGATTTTGAAGGAAAGAATTTATAATATTTCTAAGTCCACGACACTGGTCAAACAACTGATCGGCTCCATCTCCTAACAGATCCTTATCAATGAAATCATAAATTGGCTGGTAAATACCCATATCCGGGTTCATTCTGTTGTAATTACCGTTTTTATCTCTTTTGGCATAATGCTCAACAAAGATTTTTTTTAGGTTTTCTGCCTTTTTAAAGTTGTTAAGGATATTCTGTACATCAGTAGGGTCTGGCTGTGAGCGCCCTGCTTTTTCACTTTCAGGAAGAAATTCAAAAGTAAGCAGTACAAGCATGGTCACGGATGTAGTAACGTTTTTATTCAGTCCGGCGAAATATACGTCAGACTGTCCGGACGCATCATAGACTGCCTGGGCAACATCTGCAAACAGAACCGCTATTTCATTTCTTTTTATAATCTGTTCCATTATAGGCAATCCTGGTTTCATATAGAGTGGATTGAATCCTTTAAAGCCTTCTTTCAGTTTTCCATCTTTCCCAAGAGTAGGATCTACACGGTTAACTTTAAGCCCCTTTGCACGTGCAAGATCGTAAATTTCATCTGAGAAAGAGGCATTAGGTGCCATGGCGGTAATACCGGCAATTGGGGCCTTAAATTTGAGATTGTATAAGAGCTTTTCGTCTTTTGGATCATCGGGAACAAAATTATCTACTGTAAAATCGCAATCCCTCATAGGCACTTTCATATGAATCAGCCCTTTCTCAAGGTATTCCATCACTTTTTTCTTCTGGTATTCCAGGTTATAAACAATCTGATCTATATCCGATTGAATTGCACATGTAAAACAGCTCGATGTTTTACCGGTTCCAGTTGTTCCGTTTGCAACAGCATGAAGAAATCGGTCTCCTTCTTTAATGTTTTTCTGTTCACCTGTTTCCAGATCCTTTACAATGGACATATCGTAGGCGAATTCTTTTTCCTTTGATGAACGCAGATCGAATTGTGTATCAAATTTAAAACGTATCAAAGAGGTTTTGATAATGGGGCTGTACAGGTTTTTGCATATTGCCGTCATCATCAAAGTACAAGTAATTGTTGGGGTGAGTAAAAGAACAAGTCTTGCAAAGGCTCTTATTCTTTCCTCATTTAGTGCAATGGTAGGTGTAAGTCCTGCAAAAAAAGGAATTGAGAAGGTGCCAGATATACGAAATACTATGCTGCATAAACACAAAACTGCATTGAAACAGCAAAAAGTAAAGGTGCGCATTTTCCGGTTATGGAAATTCCAGTATTCCTGATCTGTAGATATCATCCATAGAAGATATGGAAATAATGACGCAAACATATAATAAATAAGATTTGAGGAAACGCAGGAAGTAGTAATACCTGTAATGCCTGCTAAAATCTTACCCAAAAGAAGCATGCAGTTTGCAGCTACAAGGAAGAATCCGGCACCGCAAAGGATTGTTTTCTTATTATCATGCAGATATGCCTTTATAAGAGCCTTCCGGTATTGTGCACCTTCTAATCCATCATTTTCGTTTTCTTCTTCAACATTGACATTGAAAGCAGATTTCATGGCGCTATCCATGAGATCGTATATGGTTACCTCTTTTTGAGGGGGCTTATGGGGTGGACTATTAGCTGAAATATCTTCATCATCCAGTGGATCTTCTATTTCAAGATTTTTTTTGGATGACATATCATTTGTTTTGTTTGAAAATTTTTTCATGTTCTCCTTTCTTTACGGACGGCAGTCCGGACAAGGATAGGCTCCTTGTAATGCACATTCCTGCCTTGAACCGTAAACCTGAGATTTTACTTCTGGAGCTGCATTTATAACTTTTTTGCACGAGGAAAGGTGATATAACTTTTTCCCATTTTCTTCCGTGATGTAATAAGCATCCGGTTTGACGATTCTGGCACCTCCGATCGCATAAATATTTAAAAATCCCAGTTTAGGGTTTGTACTGACATAAGGATATCCCTGAAAAACAGAGAACAGACTTATATCGTTAATTGTTCGTGCCCAGTCATCTTCTGAAATAAATGGAAGCGAAAATTTGTAGGATATTCCATACTGTCGGGCAATTTTGTTATGCTGGTTAATGTAATATTCCATTGTTTCGGTAATCTTATTGATTATGGTTGTCCTGCGAATGGTATCAAAATTACCATCACATAAAAGGGAACTGCGATAGCAGTCATTGTCTGGATCATCTAATTTAAAAGATGATATTTTGGCATAATCATGGTAGTCACCACCTGATACAGAATTAGTGTGGGGGTCATAAATTTTAATGTTATCATCCAAAGAAAAGGTGAAAACTCTCCCACTATTCGCTTCTGTGTATGTAAACGGTATTTTTTTTGACCAGTTTTTTGTTATGATTTTATCACCGTTGCTGGTTGTCACAGTTGTAGAATAGTTTACATAAAAACCGTCTCTGGCAACAAGAACAGTTACGGGAATATATGCTTTAACGGCATTCTGTTTAATTGTGTCGTTTGGACAGCCAAGGTTAATAAAAAGAGTGTGGTAAAATTTGTCAATGATGTGGTCTTTATTTAAGTCCACATCATCTCCGTGATCGGATTCCACGGCACTTTCCATGGCATCATCTGCAGCGGTTTCCATGGCATTCGAGTAAGACTGTTTTACATCTGTAATGGTATCCACCTCGCTAGACTGTATCTTCAGTGGAATTAATAGTGCTGCAACTAAGATTGCAGCCAATGTAACGTAATTACAAAACCTCATTTCTTATACTTCCCCCATAATATGATGTTATTGTCCCTGTTGGGGAACCTGTGTGGAATATGAAGTTGCGTACTTTTGTGGCTAAAGTTACATTTTTGGAAGAAACTTTTACATAGAAATAGTCACCTTCAGACATTTTGAAATCCTCGCCATCGTCATAGATTGATTTAAGAATATCTTTCTTGTAGGTTTTGATATATGATTCCTGATAGTCATTTTTAAAAACCCCATCATCCGTGTAAACCGGAATGTAGCTGACATGCTCACATGTCATAGTAATGTCATAAAGATTTCCTGTAATTTGAAGCTTTTTAATAAAGTCTTCGTACATTCTTTTCGACATATAGCCGCTTTCGCGGATGTTGTCCACAAATTTAGTTGTGGCAATGTCAACATTTTCCTGGGCCACATGGTCTGTCTGTTCTGATACTACAGACATTGAAATGCTAAAAAGTATAAAAGTTCCAACAATTATTGCAAAAAACTTGTCTACCAATGTGTTCCTCCTGCTTACGGTGTTTTTTGTTTTGATAATTACATGTTCCGCATGATCATATGGCAGAAACTACTGACTGGTGTAGATCACCATTTTGATACTCCCATCATCGTTATACTGGTAAGTAACCCTATAGTTGCCATCTTTAATTACGGAATAATCGAAGTTTACATAGAAATAATCTTCTGGTTTGATAACCAGCCCATCAATGTTTACTGGATAATCCAGATACTGCATTAAATTGCTTATAAGTTCGTTTTTGTCGATTACGACATTCGAATAATCACTTTCTTTTTTCGTCTGATAAACCACCGGGTTTGAAGCAGCTTCTATTTCCTTTTGGGAAATAATGCTGTTTTCAATTACCCGAAAAGAATGAAAGGAAAGGTATAAAAAAGTAATAAGAACAAAAGCACCTAAAGCAGCTTCAAGGTAATCACTTATAACTCTTCCCATAGTAATGTCCTATTTCCTCATTTTATTTATTCCTGCGTAAAAACAATACATGTAGCTACATCATTGGAATCTTTTAATATGCTTCCCTTAAAGCTGCCAGTAGGATTGATATACTGGTTGTCTGTAATAGATTCCGCTTTTTTTAGAGATCCGGTTGCTCCGGTAGTAAGGTTATTGCCGGCATCAACGGAATATCCATAATAAGTCGTAGATTTTTTAGTAACGACTTTAATTGAAACTTTCTCCTCAGAGTAATTTTTTATTACATTGAGAACTTCGGAACCACTAATGGCGATTCCGTCATACATTCCTGTATCGGAATCCTGTAAGTCAGAGTTCAATTTGCTTAATTTTGAAGAACCGATATTCATACTCTCCTGACTCTGATTATTAAGTTTTAAAACAGAAGCAACAAGCACTACTGTCATTAGAACAATTACTCCAACTGCGATAAATTTATGTAACACGTCTCCCATTTTTTATTTCCTCCTATAAATCAAAATTTTATGATATTGTTGTGTTTAAACCATTCATCGAGCCAAATGCGGTAAGCATCATTGGGGCGATCATATACCCGAAAAGCAGTAAAAGTAGCGGGATAAATACTAACATAGAAGCTAAACTGGATTTCTTGTTGATATAGGTGTTAGTATCAAGTTCTCTTTCTTTTTTTGACACTTCCATGTCTCCGGTAAGTTCCACGAAGGCTTTTTCTACGCCGACCCGGTCCGCATCAATTAAACTGTCGATAATCCTTTGAAAAGGAATAAATGGCTCATCTTCTTTCAGTTCTTCCAGAGCATCAGTATCACCGGCACCCAAACGAAACTGGCATTTGGTAAGTGAATCCCTGAAAATATTTGAAAAACGGCACATCCAGTTCAATATAACATCTGGGGTCATTTCCGGAATGTGCATAAGCATACATATAATGCTCCGAAACTGTGTTACTTCATTTTCCTGTGCCATTTTCATCAAGGATTTCCTCGAGTATAGAAGTAACAGGGGGAGATAGTAACCAACAGCCCCTATTCCCAAACATATAATTAAGTACCACCACTTAAAGTAGGTATTTTGATATTTTACAATTCTTTTTACTACATCATTTGCCAAGAGTTCGATCACGTCATCATCAGAGATGGTTCCATCACTTTTAATTACTTTCTGGATGTCATCTGCTGTAATGTTCTGATCAAGATATCCTTTCACCAAATCAGTCGAATAAGTGATATATTGTTGCAATTTGTCATTATCGTCAACGATGTAAGTAAGTGATGATTCCAAGGAATCCGTTGTTGTAATGACCAGATTTTTACTCGATGAAACTATGGCAAAACATAAAAAAACTGATAAAAAATACATACCAATCATTGAAAATATTTTTTCAATCTGCAGCATTTTGGCATTCATGTTTGATCCGGAACGTCTCAGCATGCCATTTAATTTCAGCGTTTTTCCATAATTCTTATCTTCCCATGCATCAAGGAGCCCTTTAATTATGGGTATGTGGCAAATATAATCCAGAAAAATATGTTCTCCAGATTCCTTAAACTCCAAATCCTTAAGGCTGGATGTATAAAGATATAAGAGAATAACGGAAAAACATATTACAGCGGACATGATGATACCGTATGGTCCTTTATAATAATGAGCTGTTTCTGCCCAATTCTTTACCATGTATAAGTAAATAGGACGGATAAATAGCAGCGGCAAAGCAACTAAGATTTCCATAAAACGAAATTTTTCTTCCAGTGTCTTCTGCGTTAATAACCAGGATGATATAGAACTCTTAATGCTGTTTAAATTTCTTACGAAAAGTGAAAATCCCTGTACTATTTTGTCGTCATATTCATTTACCAGTTCACATGCAGAAAGAAATAATTGCAAAAAAGGGTTTGTGGTATTATCCACATAGGTCGCGGTCTGTTCGGTGGAATCGCTGGAATCAACGATTTCGCTGATCTTCTCCATGTGGGATCTTATTGGTTCAGGTGAGTAGGTGATTGAGTTTGTGATAGCAGATTCAATCATATTTGTCGCAAAATATGCATGTTCAGTGTCCGCTATAAACTGAATCAATTGGTTATTTACCAGTTTCTTTTTCTTGTTTATATTCTGGAAAAGAAGGTATGTACTTATCATGTAAGCCATGAATCCAGATACAAGAATTGTGTATACAGAAAAATCAAAAAGAGCTCCAACAACAAAGGACATTATACTTATGAACCATATAGTTAACGCGGTCTGTATGGTTTCGTTCTCTGTTTTTTCTATATCGCCGGGTTCAAGGATTTCATATCGTTCCCTTATTTTTCGGATATATCGCCGGGTTAAGGGAAATGAACTGAAAAAGGAATAAGCGGCATGCAAGAATCGTACCTTCAGCTTTCCTTTTCCAGCTACATATATGGAGTTGCTCATTTTTTTACTGAGCTGTTTTTGATAGAATCGGATGGCAAAAAATAATAACACAGCCGCCCAGATCAAAATCATGACCAATGAGATTATAAAATTGCGGGTAGATGTCATGTTTAAGCCACCTCCTTAATCTGCTCAAAAATACTAAGAAAATCCTTTGCTTCATCTTCATGCAGGTTGGCCAGTATTCTTTCCTGCATTTGTTTTGAAAGTTCATGTGTAACTTCGTACCGGTTTTCTTTCTTATTAAATACAATAATGTTGACAAGTTTGTACGGCTTTTTATCATCTTCTACTGGGATGATTTCTGTTATTCTTTCACAGTAAAAGTGACCAGATGGTGTTTTAGCCATATGCATATCAAATTTAAGAGCATCTACCACCTGTTCCATAGCGATCAATTCGTTTGAAAACCCTGCACACATAAGGAGTGCATTTCGATACCATTTAAGCAGTTTTTCTGTAGTTTCTGCGTGGTTTGTTTCCATGTTGAATGGACCACCTGTTTGGGATGCTTGGATTTTCCATGCCGCAACAGCAGGATCTACGGTTTCTCCAAAGATAAGGACGTCACAGTCTGTCTTCTTAATGAAATTCAAGGCCTCCTGACCAGATATAAGATCTGTTTCCCGGAAAGTTACAATGTTACGATCCTGCATTACCTCATTTAGTTCCAACTCGAAAATAGTTTCTTCAGTTCGAATCGTTTTGTATTTTCGAATAAAGGTGGCTGCCCGGCGTAAAACAGTTGTTTTACCACAGCTTTGCCCGCCAGTGATTTCCAGAGACTGCTCTCCCAAAATGATGTATTTCAGAAGTGCGATTACATTTTCTGCGCCAGGATCTGTGAGCTGTTCCTCCAGGGTAAGCATTTTTCCACCGGAGTGCTTTCTTACAATTGCGCTCCAGGAGCCGCAGAAATTTGGTCTGGCAACAGTAACACGGCTGCCGTCTTTCATGTCGTTCAGGACTCTTCCGTCATTTGCACTTGCATTCTTTGGGGCATGGTATCTGTAAAGGTTTTTGCAGACACGAATCAGTTCCTTCTGGGAATGGCATCCTGTGCACGACATATAAAATTGCTTACCTTCGAAATTCATCCAAAAACTGTCATAGCTAAAGCGATATGCCGTTTTGTTATTTGCCTGGCTTTTGGAGGCTCCGGCAAAAGAAAAAGTATCTGCGGAAATTCCGGAAACGCCAAGACTTACACCAGATACATTCAGATCCCTTGTACGGTCAGCGCATCCGTGACCGGAACGTGTCTGATAAATACGGTGTGCCAACACATCCATTTTGTCTGTAAAAGAAAGATTCATTTTAGGTAAAAGCCTGTGATAAACTTCTTTTACATCTTGTTCGTCTACATAATATTGCTCATTTCGGAGTTCATCAAAGTGGTTTTGGCAGATAAACTCATGCATTGCATCATGCATTCCATATTCACGGGTGTAATAGCAGAGCAGAATATCATATTTCTCATCCGAAGAAAGCTGTTCTTCATCATGAAATTTGATAGGACGGTTGATTGTAAGTGCGTCAATTCCATGTTTTCCTTGTAATAAGGATGAGATATAATCAATGACAAACATTTTTGCTCCATAATCACCTGCAGAACATGTTTCCAGATTCCGCATTAGATTGGTTTTCTGCTTTTTCTGCTTTTCTGTTTCATACTTGTTCAGGTTCATATCTTCCGGACGTTGCCGTAGCGCATTATTGATGTCGTTCCACACTGCATCTACCAGATAATCAAAAGAAAAAATATCTTCATCGAGTGAAACCGGGACAGATGGGGCTTTCCGGAAAAATGTAAAGAATATTAAGGCAGCCATTACCAAGATGATAAGAACAATCATAATGGTGTTAAATTCCATTAGGATTCCTCCTTCCTCAAAAGCCCAAACTTATCAAGACAAGTTTTAAGGGACTCAACAAACTCGCAGTTTGCACTTCCATAAGCACAGTTATAATTCTTCAACATGAACTGTACTGCCTGTCCATCGTTCTGCGCATCCATAAATTCCGCGTTATGCGCAATCATTGCTGAACGTTTTCGTAATGCAGGATATTTTTTCTGCAGGTTTTTTAGTGTGAATTTCGAATTTTCATCGTAATTTCCAAACAGATAGTAAACGTTAGTTGCATCAACCGGTTTCGCAAAATAACGATCAATTACATGTGTATTTTGGTTAAGACACACTACTACTACATCCGCACATGAAAGTATGGATTGTGACACTTCCCGGTATCCGCTTCTTACGTCAATGAATGAAAGATTGTGAAACTTATCAACAGAATCGTAAATGTCCTCAAAAACTGTTAAAAGTTCTCTTTCGTAATCCGCTTCATTCTGACGGCCAGTACCTATGTACAGATCACATCGTCTGTTTAAGTTTGGAACGGTGATGGCATCTGTCCTGATCACATCCTCAGACAGTGCACGTGATTTATAGTCTCGGATCAACGCATCAATTCCCGTGTCCCTGAATTCTTCTGGATTGACATCTATGCCAACAAGGGGTTTAGACATGTTGTTGAGAACGAAATGACTCTGCAACAATGCCACTTTCTTCTTTTCAATTGCGGCCATAAGTGCAAGTGCAATTACATTACTGGTTACTCCAGTCTGCCCATGTACATTAGACCAAAATGCTACCTTCATGGAATTATTTCCCCCTTTCTGCCAATTTGTATAATTTGCGGTATTCACGTGGTGTCAATTCGATTCCACAGTCTTTTAAAACTGTTAAACATAAACGGTCAATCAACTCCTGAAATTCAGGGGAAATTCCGGAAAATCGAATTACATTATCATACATACAATTGATACAACATTCTGCTGTTTCTGCATCATATGGGACAGCTATTGTGTCACGAAGTGAAAATTCAAGCTCAGAGCTAATGAATTTTTTCTTCTTGTCCGCGAGAAAACCAAGGATTAAGAGATACGTGTGGTTTCTTTCGAAAACCTCTTCTACCGGCTCATCTTCTTCGCATTCCGAATCGTCTTTTAAGTAGCCTAATTTTGAAAAATTTATAGACTGGGATTTTGCCTGTTCTACTTCCTGCAGTTCGGCTGATGTCACAATAAATCCGTAATTCGCATAAAAATGTTCAAGTTCGGTTGATATTCTGTGTCCGATGTAATAAAAAATAACATCATAATCATAAGACATACTTTTTCTATAGTTGGTAGATACATCCACACCTCTATAATCAATAACCTCATTTTCCTGAATTCCAGGGTTAGGAATCGACTTATAAAGTGATTGGTCAACAGACCAGTCAATCATTATTGATGAAATATTACAAGCTTTCAGCACCCGGGAAACGTAATGAAGGAGATCAAAGCATTTTGATCCATAAAAGGCGATGTTAATACTCATAATGGCTTCCTCCGTCTTCATTCATTTTGTTACCTTCATCTTCATATGATCCTGTTGATTTGTCAGAGTATGTGTTTTCTCCATTGTCAGTGTTACTGCTGTCATTTCCTGATGTATCAGAAGAATCTGTATTTCCTGAACTCTCAGAGGAAGTATCAGAAGAATCTGTATTGTTCATTGATGAATCGTCTGCAGATGATCCCGATGTGGCTTCTGGGTCAGATGTCCCGTTTCCGGATGTAATAGTGCCAGTAAGCTTTACATCTTTTTTCGTCGAATTTTCATCTGACTTTCCGTTATTGAGCCGTGATTCAATTGACTCTCTCATGCTTGCATTCAGAGAATTTGTAGCTTCTGTAAGCAGGTTTGGATCATTTGCCATTGCTGCCATTACATCACTGGACGGCTGGTAGTTCACTGTAGTTGCTTTCTGGCCATCTTCTATATATTTGGTTGTATATATGATGGCGCCCTCATTCATGTAGGTATCAACAATTGCTGCAGACATGAGCATTATGTCTTTCTCGCCATTCCAAAGGTAGATCTCATTGGTATCAAAATTGATGCCCTTAATACATTTTTTGGATAAGATTGTGTAGTTTTCTCCATTTGTGTACATAATTCGAACATCAATAAGATCATTCTTTTTAAGGTTAGAATTCAGAGTGATAAGTGCATATTCACATTCTCGTAAGTAAGCAGCATAGTCTGTTCCAACCATGTTTGAAAAAACAGATTGTCCTTGGCTGATGTTAACTACTGCTATTTTTCCGAGATCGTCATCAGTAATGTAAAGGGAAGTGTCAATGCTCGTTGAAATTGCTGTTTTAGAGACACTATTCTGATCAATAACACCACCAGCAGGAATATCTTTAGTAGCCACATATACCATGTTCTGGACAGAATCAAGCTGATTCTGGATCGCAAGGTTTTCCGCCTCGTAACGATTTTTGATCTGACGGACGGAAAAAAAGAATGCAAGACCAAATGCGATGCCAATTACAAGAACGCAGATGAGTATGGTAGTTGATTTTTTCTTGGTTGCTCGAGAAAATCTTCTCATTTGGTGTACTCCTTTGTTAAAATTTTAAGAAAATCAGATAATTTATTCCGCAGACAATTACTGAAATTATGATATATGCAATTACCTCGGGATACTTTTTCTTCTCTTCAGGGATATAATCACTTGAATACTCTTTAATCAGGTTACTTGTTGTTTTTGGCTCTAAGATCCTGCGAAGAATACGAAACAGGATGATTGCCGTAACAACCATGGCTGCTGTCATCAGGATGAAAGAGATGTTTAAATTCTTCAAATTTTTGCCCTCCTTTTTTCATATTGCGAATTTTACCCATAAACATATGAGAAAAGTCAAGCCAAAAAAGAATTAAAATTAAAATTTATTTAATTGATATATACTAAAAACATGGAATAAAAAGAAATAATTAAATTAAGAAATAATAAAATATGATGAACAATAAAAAAGACCGGGCTAAAATGCCCGGTCTGTGTTTGCGTAATTTAGTCCATACGCATTCCAGCTGTTAAAGCAGCTGCTCTTGATTTTTTTTGTGTATGTGGCGACTTTTGATTTTCATCTGAAGTATGATTTGAAGGTTTTGTTTGTGGTTTTTTAGTCATAGGTTCGCTGCTTTTAGTGGAAATTGGCAATGAAGTGGAGGAAACAGGAGCTTCATTATCATTATTTGCGGTTTCAGTTTGTGAAATAGTCTTTGGAGATGAGACTCTATCTTTAGCCTGAAACTGTGACCCCGTGAGACCAAGGTTATGCAATTTCTTCAAAATAGAATCATCTGAAGCTGCTTCCAAACAACTTGGAATCCACTCTTCGTCAGATGAATCTACTTCAATAATGCTGCCTCTGAGTATTTCCCGGAATATGGGTGAGATCTGGATACCTTCATCTGATAATGCAGATACCCAGTTTGTAATCTCATCATCTCCATTATAAGAAATCATGATTCGCGGCTGCATCTCCATTATTTTGTTTACATCCAGACCTTTAATGCATACTTTTCCTATGCAGTCAAATTTTTCATATCTTATATAATTTTTAATGGCCTTTCGCGCCATAATAGACATTCCACCACGCCATGACTCTCTGATTTTAATTGCCCAAACGGCAATTTTCAAATCCGATGGCTTGAGATTTACTAATGAATAAGCCATAGTTTATTTCCTTTCCAAGATAATCACTATGCTACTTCGTTTATAATGACACCTTTGAAAAGACCACATACGATTGCATTAACAGGTCCTATGTTGTCCTCTCCCATCTTCATATCTTCGCCTGCAAGAACTACTTTGATATATGGCCGATTTTTTTCACAGTATTCTTTAATGAATGGATAATAAGCTTCACCGGTTCCGCCGGCCATAAGAATATAGCGAATATCTAAAAGATCACCGTAATCTGAATTAAGCATTTTAATAAATTTTTCAGCCATTTGTGCAATTACTTTTTCTTTTTCGGCTCTTACATCAATGGAGACAACTTTATTGGTTTCAGGATCAATATAATTGATTGGCTCACCATTTTTTGCAAGGAGCTCAACCAGATATCCAGTATATTGCTTGCCTGTTTGGGCGGAAATAGATGCAGCAAGTTGATCATTGATGTTCATCATGGCAAAGTCTGTATCGGATTTGTCATTCGTAATTGACTGGTCACGTGCGAAGCCAAATAATCCTACTGTCTTATATCCACCATCTACAATTAAGGCTGGTAGATAATCATATGGTGATCCGTCAATATCATTGCCAAATTCATCCGAAGACTGATTGATGAGGGCACATATGATCTGGGAATTTATGTATTTAGATCCAATTTCATATGTAATTACACCGGTTGAGATGTCACCAATCAATAATTCAAGTTCCTGAGGTTTTTTGAGATAGTCTCTAACAATAGGTCCGTATACATCAAGATATCCGTGAGGAAGTGCTACAGCCACGTCTATAACCCACTCTCCTATTTCACTTAATTTGAACGGGTTAGAACTGTTTTTACTTATATCTTCATATCTGTATAAGGCATAGGCAATAAATGCATCTAATGCTGTTTCAAACAGCGACATGTTGTACCGTTCCAATGTATAAAAAGATTCTAATTCTGACTGACGCTCTGCTCTTCTTCCTTCGTCCATGATAAATGTTTTGGCTACAGCACCTAAAAGATAAGTACGTCCATCTTTGACGCAACGAATAAACTCCTGATCATTTCGCCTAAGCTGAAATTTATCTTTTGTTTCAGTAATATCCTGGATCATGAAAGGAATATTGAGGACGTGTTTATTAACACATATTTTCCCACCGTCAAAACCTGTATCGATTGCAACGATAACTCGTCCTTTTTTCTTTTCACCGCTTGTCATTATTTTAGAGTTCTCTTCCATATATTAAATGCCCCTTTCTTTCTATGAATATATATTAGAATAAACCAGAACAATATAATTGTCAATAAAAATATATTCTAAACATTTGAGAATACAAATGAATATAAGAAAAATTTATCAGAATACAAATAAAATACAAAAAATGAATTAAATGTAGAAATAGACTACAAAAATATATAAATATAAGATACAAAAATACTGAAATGTTTTGATATTATACTGTCATATATGCATATATTTAAAAATATACAAGAATATTATAAAATAATATAACCTAAATAAATACAAATACGAATATATAAGACTAATCTAATAGAAAAGATTGCAAAACTAATAAAATAGAAAATAAGGAATTTGGTTTACAAATCGAATAGCGATTAGAAAATAAAAAATATACACAACAAAAAGGCTTAAAATATGGGTGTTACGGAAAAATAAAAAACGAATAGATATTAGAAAAAATATTTTGCCGCCAATTTGAACTATAAAACCGATAGAATACAAACTGAAATAATTCTGAAACGTATCTTATAGAATAGAAAACGATAATGGGAGCACAGACGATAAGAAATTACGAGAGAGAATTAGAATTAGCAAATCACTAAAAAATAAAACGGGCAAAACGCCCGTTTTATTTGAAGAATGAAAAAAATCCTTTTTTCTTTGGTTTATCCAAGGATTCTATGATTTTTTCTTTTAGTTCCTCGTTTGATTTAGTTAGATCCTGCAAAAGTTGCTCGTTTTTAATGGAGGTATTCTGGAGCATATCGTATGAAGATTGTAGTGCGTTGATTTTTTCTTGCAGTTTATTGTTTTGGTCAATCAATGCTTTGTTGTCTTCAAGAAGCTGATTATCTGGCTTCAAATGCTGCTGAATCATTTTTTCAAGCTGTTCCATAAGCATTTGATTGCTTTTGCTAAACATCATTGCCAGATGCTGTTCAAAGTCCTGAGATTTTCCAAACAAACCAGATAGATCTGGATTGTCCAGAATTTCCTTTACTTCGTCAATTGACTTGGTTTTACGCAAATTGACAATCTTTTTTAGCAGATCAATGCTTTCAGAAGGGAAATAGAGCCTTCCATTTTTACCGGGTTTGCTGAATTTTAATTCAAAATACTCTGCGAAGTTGTTAATGTGAATACGAGCCATATCGCTACTTATTCCAAGTGCATTACCAACCTGTCCGGTTGTCCAGTAGACCTCTTTACCTTCAATGGATATATCATCATTTGAAAAAGTGTCACTTTCAAGATCTGGATTGGCATCTACTTTTCCTAACTCTAATGGGTTTTCGGTTTCTTCCACAATTCTTTTCCTCCTTTCGTACAAATTATGTTATCTACTCGTATTTTAATACAAATGGATTCGTATGTCAAAAGGCGAATCTAAAAGTTTTGTCTCATTTTCATTTACAAAGTCTAACATATTCGATATTTTTCGGGTAGGAGGACCGAAAATATGGATGTATATTTAAAAAGATCAGAAAAGGTATTCGATGGAAAAAAGGTCAGGGAAAAGAGAAAAGAGAAAGGTTATAGCTTAAGGACTCTTTCTTCCAAAAGCGGATTATCACTGAACACAATACGATCTATTGAGAGTATGGTTAAACCCACAAATGTGGAGAATCTTGTCATCATTGCTGATGTGCTAAATTGTTCTATACAGGATTTTTGCGTTTTTGGAGTGTCATTACGTGTAAAAGATAGGGTAGACGATGAAATAATCTCATACAGAGCCATTCCAAATGCGAAAATCTCTGAAAAGGACATTTGCATGTAGGATAGAAGAATGGTAACATAGAGTAGAAACCCATCTATATAACGTTATGCCGATGAGGAGTTTTAAATGAGTGATAAAATTGAGATTATACCTAATTGTTATGCCTGTGAGCACCTTAGGAACCGGATAAGGTGGGAGAGGAGACCGCTTCATTTTTCAGATGCATCATATTGTGCAATGACTGGAAATTCGGATACCGCACCTGTAATAGAAGATAAGCAGTCACCAAGGGAGTGTTGCTCTTATGATATAAGGACAATATCTGCTCTTGATGAGGAAATTCGTAATGCGAAGCAGGAGCAGAAGGCAGAATTATTTAAGAAAAAATATTTATCAAACGAATAAGATCATATTCGGCATTAAAAAGGCATATACGGATAAAAATCTGTATATGCCTTTTTTATTATGCAATGATTGAACAGATTGCACATACTTTTGAGGTGCTTTTTTCGCGATATTCATAAATTGGAACAGAAGGAGACGAGACATTGCTTGCTATTCCACCACTGATCACGACCGCGTTCCGGAAAGAACCGCAAAGAGAATTTATAATCTCGTAAGAGAACTGCGTGCTGCAGTCATTATAATCCCGAAATCCATTCCAAACAGGTGTTGCACCAACAATATTTGTAATTTTCTGTCCAGGAATTGCACAGAGCCCCTCCTTTAAGCAGGATTTAACCAGTGCAGTTATTTTTTCTTTTTGATTTTGCGTGTAGGGCATTTGGGGAATATCCTCCATAATTCTGCTACAATCATATAATATTTGTTCGTCAAAAGCATAATAACAGTTATTTGTCTGCAAATATTTATCTTTATCAACATAAAGGACAGACTCTCCAAGGGTTGTACTTACTTTTCCGACTTCTGATACTCCAAGTTCTTCGAGTGATTCATAACTGTAATCTTCATGAATCATAAGAAAATCAATTACATCCCAACTCTCCGGATTAAGAAGATGATATGCGTAGTAGTTTCCTTTTTTCACTCCATCAATTAAAAGGGATCTTTGGCGTAATCGTGGAATTTTTTCATATAATGAGATGATTCTATTGATGTAAGGATCTGCTATCACAACAGAACCTGATTCTAATTTACACATTCCGATATAAGATAATACTTTGTTCATATAGTTAATTCCTCCAGAAATTTGATCTCGTGATTATAGTTTAGATTATCCATTAAAGGAGATAAAATAGTCAAGCTGAAAAAGCCTATTTTATAAGAATTTATATAAATTTAAATTTTTTGCTTGCAATTTTTATAATATGGCATTATAGTATATACAAAAGAGGTAGCCCTAAAAAAAGACAAAAAGGGGGGATAAATATGGTAAGTACGGTTGTCATAACAGGAATAGATAATTTTAAAATTTATAAAGAAAAGAATGAAGTATCGTTTTGGATGATGGTTAAAAATTTGCCAGAAATGGTAGTTGCAGTAGCAAAAAACATAGATAAGGAAAATTATGAACCTGATTGCTTCGGCTTTCAGTATAATTATGGAATCCTTAATAAAAATTATTATATTAAGAAGGAAAATGGGCTTTCTCTTTATTATCTTGATTATGAAGGTGAAAAGCATTACATTGAATATGAAATACCTGATAATTTGATTAAAAGTGCAATCAAAAAATGCAACAAAGTCCTTCAGGAGAAGGGGATAAAGAAAAGAAAGAAGGTTGCAGCTTCTAAATTAGCAATGAAAAAGAAGAAAAAACCCAATGTAGCGGTAAATGTGACACCTAAATTATATCTTTCTATGATTGATCCAAATGTGGGGAAAAACAAAAGTGTAACTGGCCAATATACATTATTTGATTTAACTAAATTGTAGGAGGTTAGACAAATGAAATATAAAATAGACCATCCGCGGGAGATTGTACATGAATTTACATCCATTGCTGATTCCAGAAAGACGTACTCATTAGAACAGTATCTTTTCAAACAAAGGGAAGATGGGGAAGTTTCCAAAGATGGAATTATTCATCTTCCGAATCCCTTGGAGATATTTTCAGATGAATCACGTTTTCTTGTAACCATAGTGGATGGTGCATCCAGCACCTTTTGTAATGCAAATATTCCGCTTGCTGATTTTTATGAAATAGAAGAGGAAACAAGGTATGCTTTTGATCAAATTTTAAAATGTCGTCATAAAGGAAATAGCAACACCAAAGATGATCCGTCAAGTCAGGTGGCATATAACGTGTTGATTGAGTTTGGAAAGTTTAAAGGGAAAAGTCCTGCACAGGTATTGCAGGAAAATCCCGATAATCTTGTGCAATTGAAAAATAGTGAGAACTGGCTAGCAGATCGCATTGGACAATATAAGAACAACCAAAAACAATATGAGGCGATTAAAAATGCAATAGAATTATTTGAAGAGGGGAAGCTGATCGGCTCACCTGTTTTAAATGGCGATATATTTTCAATATATGATTCCGGATTTAAGTCTCAGGTAAGACAAAGAGGAGAAGACGGAAGATGTCCGGTTTACCAGATAAAAATTAAGTGTAACACGGCTAAAAACTACCCAATTTCAATTGAAATACAAAATTTTTATACGTTTTGTAATGGTATCATTCCGGATCTTAAAAAAATGATTAACCATAAAGAAGATACTTTTAATATGGATTTAAAGACCTGGAAGAAATCCGTAGAAGCAATGAGGAGAACCATTCACATATGTGAACAAATGTGGGGAAGCTACGAATGGAGCCGAATGGAAAAATATATTGATATATACAAAAATAATACAAAATAAATGTGTAATAGTACAAAAATATTATAAAAAAATATATGAAGATATAAAAATGTTAAGGGATAGGTATAAGCCTATCCCTTTAAAACTGCCCAAAGAATAGATGCCAGATTTTTTTTCTGGAGTTCTTTCTTTTGCCTACGAAGCAGTTTCATCTGCGAACGATAGAATTCGCGTTTTTTCTTTGTGGCATATAGGGCTCGGATTCTTTTTTTTGCGAAACCCATCAATTTACTACATGTTACTTCCAGCCCCAAGCCACAAAAAAGGGACCCGTAAGTAATAAGCATAAATGCTATTACATCTCCTTTATTGCTCATAAACCTCCATTCCCGGATCATCAATAGACCCGTAAAAAATAGGATCTGAGAAATAAAAAACCCCTGCACAATAAACGCAGAGGATCAGACCCATAAACACAGAAAACGTTGTTTTCTGTTAAAAATTATAAAAAGTTATATCTACATTATATCATTATTTTTTTATAATGCAATGAGATTTTGCTAAATTGGGTTGACTTTTTATCTGTGTTTGTGACTATTCTTTACTAAAGAAATGGAGAAAACGTGATATGGGATTAATTCGTATACTTTTAGATGATTATATCAATGAAATGAAAAACAAAAAAGTAAAAAAATGTTTTGGTGAATCTCTGGGAAAGACAAATCAGAGAATTACAAAAGACAAGTACAACAATGATACATATGGCGAACAAACTGAAAACAAAGATAAAACTATAGAAATTAAATCAGAAAATAATAAAAACGAGAACAGTTTTTTCAATTCGATGGAAGAATATGATAAATCGGGGCAGCTGGACAAAAATATTGAAATGATGATAAAGAATGAAGATTTCGATTACCTCTTCTCGCAGGCTGTAACTTACGGATCAAAATATGGAATGAAATGTGAGGAGAAAAATGGAAATATTTACATTACGACCGATGCCGGGAAATGGTATTTTAAGCCTAAAATGAGTGGAAGAGTCACTTTGTACCATAAAAATTATGAATTTCGGATGAACCAGGCAGAATATTATCACAAGCAGTTTACCGTTGAATGGTCTGTTAGGGAAATTCTCGAGTACATAAACAGACATGATCGGAAAAAGCTTTTAAGGGAAAAGAGGAAAAAACAAAGAAATGAGAATTGATATAGATCGTGGAACTGTGGAAATATGTGGCAAAAAAATTTGCCGGAGAGAGACCTCAAAAGTTGTCTACAGAAAATTAGAACAATTTATCGTAAGAGAGACGCATAGAGGGAGCTATTATCAGATGCAGATAGAACCAGATCTTATGGGTGGTTTTCCGGTTGATTCCTTTTTGCTTTTTCGATGTAAAAAGCTTATATCCATTAAAATTCGCCCCTGTTGGAGAAAGATAAGCAGAATGGATATAACATGGCCGGACAAGACATTCCCAGAATTGGTTACTATTTATGCAAAAAGTTTTGGTGATTATCTCGGGAAGACTAATGGACTGCATACCTCAACAGGACCAGGTGAATTTAAAACATTTGGACGAAGAATAAGTGTTACTGAAAAAATTATAAAAGCTAATCAAGATTATCTTATTTTTCTTGAATTTTGATAAAGAAGCATGGTGCATTTTAAGACCATGCTTTTTATTTTCGAACTGCTCTTTTCGTGCTTGACATTTTAACTATATTTATGACTAAGATGGCGCGATGCCGGGAAAGGAGTGAGTACATGTTATCGGCCAGAAGGCTGCGGCAGTCTGTATACAGAAAGGAGCAGGAATATTTTTAGCTTTTTTAGGAAAAGAAAAGTTCGTCTGACGGCCGTATCCCTTGCAATACTGGTTATTATGGCCGCAATATCCCAATATGGCGATGCTGATATTGATTATCCATGGGTATCTTCCGGTCCGCAGGATGTTACTATTTCCAAGGGTCAGGATGAGGATATTGGAATAACGGACAGCATAGAAAAGGTTGCCGGCCACATAAAGAAATCTGTAGAAAACCAGACGGATTCTTTAAAGGAAAAAGCCTCTGAATACAGTAATACCGGTGGCCAAAAAAATCACGCATCGATTAAGGAAACGATAAAAGATGTGGTAGATAAAGTTGCCAATGGGACAGGAAAGGCTTCCACCAATGCAACCTCAAAAAAGACGGATGCATATGTACATTCCCTTAAAGACACAAAAGGGAATGTGATCATAGATGAAATTCCAGCATATTCTGGGGAATCCTATTGTATCTTAATTAAGAATATTCCGGATTTAGATCTTTCAGATGCATCAAAAGGCGCTTTTAAAAGGTTTAGTAAACTTGATAAACTTGGAAGAACCGGCACGGCATATGCATGTATTGGAAAAGAGTCTTTGCCAGAGGATGAGCGTGGTGAAATTGGGATGGTAAAGCCATCTGGCTGGATACAGAACAAATATGCGGGAGTGGTAGAGGGAAACTATTTATATAACCGGTGCCACCTGATCGCATATTGTCTGTCGGGGGAAAACGCAAATCCCAAAAATTTGATTACTGGAACAAGGCAGCTTAATTCTGGTAATGATGCTCTAAAAATAGGAGATGGGATGCTTACATTTGAAACAAAAACCGTTCAATATATTGAACGAACAGGAAACCATGTTCTTTACAAAGTCACTCCTTTATATGATGAAGAAGATCTGCTTACATATGGAGTTATGATGGAAGCAGAATCCGTGGAGGATAATGGAAAAGGTATTTGCTTCAGCGTATTTATATACAATGCACAGGAAGGCGTATCCATATCCTATGAAACCGGTGATAACAGATTGGATGTAAATAAATAGGAGGAAAACGGGAAATGAAAAGGAAAACAAAAAATATCCTGATTGGTGGATGCATTACCTTGTCCCTTGCCGTGGTAATACTGGTGACTTTTATAATCGGGCAGAATACGGGACAGAAAGCTGTTCTTGCAGAAGCATTCGTCGACAAGGTGTCTGATCAGGTTACCGATCAGATGGATGATGATGTGACCGGACAGATTGCAGAAAAGGTATTGTCTGAAAAAATAGGTGATTACGTTTCTACTGCAGTGGTAGAGCGTGCGGTCAGCGAAAATATCAAGGACAGTTTGCCGGAGGCAACGAAAAAGGAACTTGTCAAGCAGGTTACCCAAAATGTGAAGCAGACTGTGGAAAAGGCTGTTGCAGCAGAAGGATCTTACAGTATGGACTCACTTTCCGAAGGACAGCGTTCTGAGGTCAGGGGAATGATCAAATCGGCTTTGAAGGGTGCAGTTGGGAATACAGATGTTTCCCAAATATCCGATGATGATGTGGCTGCCATCCAGAGCACGGTTGAGAAGAATATCCAGAGCAGCCTGCAGAATACCATAACAAAATACATCAAAGGAAATGATGTAACACTTTCCCCGCAGACGATTGAGCAGATCACAAAGCAGCTCAACGTCACCAAAACGGTAAAAGATGTACTAAAGAATACGGATACCGTGGTGAAAGAGAAGGAACTTACAAAAATCCAGAATGACATTATTAAGCAGGTAGAGAAAAATGTAAAGACACCGGTAAAGGGAACCGACTATTTTACATCTGCTGAGATTAGTGAGATAGAAAGCAGCTCTGCCAAGAAAGCGGCAGAATCAGTGGCAAGTGATATCAAAGGTGTTAAGGATTCTGTGAATTCCATAACTTCCAATATTAATAGTATGCAGTCACAGATTACTTCTTTAAGCAGCCAGATCAAGGATTCACAGAAGGAATCAAGCTTAAACCTTGATAACAAGATGGCAGCTGTACAGCAGTCAGTGACAAATATCAATGAACAGATCAAACAGATCAATCAGAATGCGGACGACATTGGTGGGAAGATCAATGTAAAAAATGCTTTCCTGCGACGGATCACCGCAAAGAAAGGTTCCATTGATAAAGCGGAAGTTGTTGATACTTCTGATATGACGATAGCACAGTTCGTCGGTGTCCTTTCCGGAAATGAGAAGGAGTATACGAAAGCAATCAATCAGCTCAGTTATGCTGTGACACAGATTGAAAACATTATCGGGGAGAACTTTAAAAGCCTTTCCGATGAGTGTGCATCCCTATCACAGACGATTGATGCAAATGGTGACAACATCACGACACTTCAGGAAGCACTAAATGCAGAGAGCCAGAAGAGGGAATCTGCCATCACGGATATCAAGGGATCAATCGCTGATAACATGTCGGATGTACAGGAGAAGCTGGATGCCTACAAGAAAGCAAGCCAAGCATATGCCGATGATCAGTCAGAGTCGAACCGGACTGCACTTGAAGATGCAAAACAGGCCCTGCAGGATTCTCTTAATGCATATAAAGGCAACCTTGATTCCCTGTCTGACACTGTGGATGGGCTGGATAATGCAACGCAGAAGAAAGTTGCAGACATTAACCAGCAGATCGCAGATGCACTGGATGCACTTAATGCCGGTGACAGTTTGCTCGACGAGAAGATCACCCAGCTATCTGGAAGCACAACTTCCCTTACTGATGCACTGCAGAAGGCCATTGATAAGGAGATACAGGACAGAAAAGACCAGATTGACCAGACAAAGAAAGAACTTAGTGACAGTATCAATGACCAGATCAAGGATGTAAATGATAAGATGTCAGAGGTTGAGGAGGCACAGAAGAAATATACGGATGATGCCAGTGCGGAGAATAAACAGGCTCTTGCACAGGCAAAAACAGATCTGCAGGCTGCCATTGACCAGCTGAACCAGACGTTATCAGGAGATATCAGCAGTTTGGACACTGATACACAACAGAAGATATCGGATGTAAAAGCCACGATCAAAACACTGGATGATCAACTGAAAAAGGATGGAACAGATATCACAACGCTTAAAAATGGTGTAGCAGGGCTTACCACAAATCTTTCCAGTGTAACAAAATCCATTGACAAGGAGATACAGGACAGAAAAGACCAGATTAACCAGACAAAGAAAGAACTTGGTGACAGTATCAATGACCAGATCAAGAATGTAAATGATAAGATGTCCAAGGTTGAGGCGGCACAGAAGAAATATACGGATGATGCCAGTGCGGAGAATAAACAGGCTCTTGCACAGGCAAAAACAGATCTGCAGGCTGCCATTGACCAGCTGAACCAGACGTTATCAGGAGATATCAGCAGTTTGGACACTGATACACAACAGAAGATATCGGATGTAAAAGCCACGATCAAAACACTGGATGATCAACTGAAAAAGGATGGAACAGATATCACAACGCTTAAAAATGGTGTAGCAGGGCTTACCACAAATCTTTCCAATGTAACAAAAGCCATTGACAAGGAAACCACTGCCCGTCAGAATGCGGATAATGCCATTAAAAAGACAATGGGGGATTCCTCAGACGCTGTAGATGTAAAAGGCGGTACAATTTTCGCAAAAATTTCTACGCTGTGGCAGAAAATTACAGAGGTATCCAAGAAGGTGAATGATACGGATCAATGGACTGACGGTATTGTTTTGGTGAACAGCACTGGAAGTAACTCTGGAAAAACGGTGCGGTACGAGAACGTAACCGGTGGAACACATGCCGGCGGCATCCGGTGGAAAATTAATGGAAACCTTGTGGGGTTGACCAATATCAAGTCGACAAGCAACATTACCATACAGTATGGTGCATCGACCCCGGATATAGTCTGCAGCTATGAACAGGGCAGTGGATATCTGTACATCTATGTAGATGCGGATTACAAGGCAGCTGCACTGGCCAGAAATATTACAATTGATTCCATCCATGTTGAGTCAGAACAGTAAAATGGACGGTGGAAACCTGTCAATTATCGAGGCATCCCGACTGGAATACACAGAAAACAAAGGGGAGGATGCAGTTCATGGTATCCTAATTTGTGAAATGGGAAGCGAGGAAAGATATCTGGCATAAGATGCTGTATATCCAACATACGGTTATAATCCAGCAGAGCGACAACATGAAAATCAGGTTCTGCCGGATATAACATAAATTTCTCCTGAAAATGACGTCTGCAGTTATATGGGGGTCCGTGAGGACATAAGGACATTTGAACATCAGAGTATTATCGGAAGAAGGGGAGTACAGGACTTCCAGTGTATGATTACAGATGTGTAATCTTACACAATTCACCGCGAGAAAAAAGAAGCAGTGGAATCCTGGATCAGTCTTTTTACCATAGGAGAAAAAATTTAAAGCAGGCGCATTTTTAAAAAAAGACATCTGGCTTTACTGTGGAGGTCAGTCCGGGAAGATCGGAAAGTAA
>OBLI01000335.1_pt1 | contig 50712 bp, 55 predicted proteins | sample 1519701 | NCBI WGS metagenome assembly OBLI01 (sample SAMEA3663005, study PRJEB22513) | pig gut metagenome | biome: pig gut; feature: pig-associated habitat; material: faeces | place: France | collected 2012
ATGTACTTTAAATTGGCAGATGGTGAAACAAGTGGTAATGTCAGTTACCAATTTAGTGAGTATTACAATTTACACAATAAGTATCTGAAAATCAGTACAGATGGCAGTAATTGGACTGATTGGACTGAAGCAATTTCAATGTCGCCAAATGTTAAGTATTATGTAAAAGGAGAAGATGATTATGTCAGAAATTCAAATATAAGTAGTGGATTCTTCACAAGTGATGTCAGTCAAAATCAGTTAAATATTAAATGTGGTGGTAATATTATGTCATTAGTTAATATGAACGAAAATATTACAACAAATTATTGTTTTTGTACTTTATTTAAAAATATTACAAATTTATTGACTCCACCAAAATTGCCAGCAACAACATTGGCAAATAATTGTTACGTTGGTATGTTCTATGGTTGTTCTTCATTGACTCAAGCACCTGCACTTCCAGCAACAACATTGGCAGATTATTGTTATAATAGTATGTTCTATGGTTGTTCTTCATTGACTCAAGCACCTGAACTTCCATCGACAACATTGGCAAGTTATTGTTACAATGCTATGTTCCGTTATTGTTCTTCATTGGTTCAGGCACATGAACTTCCAGCAACAACATTGGCAGAAGGTTGTTACCAGTATATGTTCAATGGTTGTTCTAAATTGACTCAAGCACCTGAACTTCCAGCAACAACATTGGTTAATTTTTGTTACAATTATATGTTCCGTGGTTGTTCTAAATTGAATTACATTAAAGCTTTATTTACTACTACACCAGATTCAAATTATACCTCAAATTGGGTATCTGGTGTTTCATCAACAGGTACATTTGTTAAATCAAGTGCTGCAACATGGAATGTAACGGGAATCCATGGTATACCAGATGGTTGGACAGTAACAACAGCATAAATATATTATCAAAGGTGGGTAATTGCCCACCTTTTTTTATATCTATAAATGTTTGTAATATAAAAATATACATAAATAGTATATATAATAAAATGAAAAAATGAAATATTTAAAACTATATTTGGATGATAAGTCTTATATGGCTGATAAACCTAATTTAGGTAAATTATGGGTTGCAAGTACTAAATCTGAAAAACATGTATATTATAGTAGTGAGATTAACAATTCTCTTTGTTTCACTGCAATTGAGGATAATGCAAGTGTTAAAATGGTATTATATGATAGGGGTAAAACTCCTGCTGGATGGCAAGACAAAAATTTTTATTACAAAAAGAATGATGATGTGGAATGGACAGAATGGGTATTTGAAAATAATACGACATCTCTAATAACATTAAATAAAGGTGAAAAACTCTATGTTATGAGTGATTCATCTAATTCTTGTTGTGTTTTTGATAAAGGTGAGTATAATTATAAATATTACTATTTTACTATTAATAAAGGAAAGATTTCGGCATCAGGCAATATAATGTCATTACTCAATTTTACTCCTGTTTTACCAAACTATGCTTTCTATTCGTTATTTGAGGATTGTACTTCATTAGTCAGTGCACCTGAACTTCCAGCAACAACATTGTCAGAAGGTTGTTATAAGAGTATGTTCACTTATTGTTCTTCATTGACAACTGCACCTGAACTCCCAGCAACAACATTGGCAACTAATTGTTACAATAGTATGTTCAATATTTGTAGGTCATTAACTCAAGCTCCTGCACTTCCTGCAACAACATTGGCAAGTCATTGTTACGAGCAGATGTTCTCTGATTGTTCTTCATTGACTCAAGCACCTGAACTTCCTGCAACAACATTGGTATATTCTTGTTATCAGAGTATGTTCTCTAGTTGTTCTTCATTGACTCAAGCACCTGAACTCCCAGCAGACACATTGGCAGCATCCTGTTACTCTGAGATGTTCCGAGGTTGTACTTCATTGACTCAAGCACCTGAACTTCCTGCAACAACATTGGCAAATTATTGTTATAAGAGTATGTTCTCTGGTTGTAGTTCATTGACTCAAGCACCTGAACTTCCTGCAACAACATTGGCAGATTATTGTTATAATAGTATGTTCTATCGTTGTTCTTCATTGACTCAAGCACCTGCACTTCCTGCAACAACATTGGTAAATAAATGTTATCAGAGTATGTTCTCTGGTTGTTCTAAATTGAATTACATTAAAGCACTATTTACTACTAAACCAAATGGCACATATACCTATAATTGGGTATCTGATGTGTCAAAAACAGGTGAATTTGTTATGTCAAAAGCTGCAACATGGGATTTAAATGGAGTATATGGTATGCCAAATGGTATACCAGATGGTTGGGACGTAACATCCGTCTAAATATATTATAAAAGGTGGGTAATTGCCCACCTTTTTTATATCTATTAAGGAAATCATGTAAATGGTTTCCTTTTTGTTATTTTTAATATAAATTAATGATTAAATTTATTATATATGAGTAATATTGGTACAATTTCAATGGGTGTAAAGTTACCCATTTTGCGTCAGGGTGATGATTTGATAGAAGAGACATTGATGTCTGTTATTGGTGCATCTAATGAGATTGGTATGGAGATTTCTGATGGTGATGTAATTGCCGTAACGGAGTCGATATTGGCGAGGACACAGGGTAATTATGTATCTGTTGATATGGTGAGTAAGAACATCAAGGATTTATTGAATGATGGTGATAAAGTTCCTAACATCACCTTATACCAGCCAGTATTATCAAGGAATAGATTTGCGGTTATTTTAAGGGCATTTGCTCGTGCTGCCGATAGGATTACTATTTTGTTCACTGTACCCACTGATGAGGTTGGTAATGAGTTAGTTGACAGGCATTGGTATAATGAGAATGAGGAACATTTGGAGAATGATGAGCTCATTGAAGCCGTTGAGAATTACAAGCACAGATTCACTGGTGTAAACTATCCTTCTTTATATAGGGAGATTGTAGAGTCGGAGGGTTGTCGGTTTGATTATTTCTTGATAACTCATAATTATACTGATGATATGGGTAAGGTTGTAATTTGTAATGTACATGACGCTGATGAATTGCAGTCTTGGTATCCTAGTTATTACACTTTAGGTGATTTTATGACCAACAAGTGTGAATGGGGTTTATTGGGTGCCAATAAGGTTGATGAAGAAAAGTTGAAGTTATTTCCGCGAAATGCGACAAGTTTCGCAAAGAGGTTGCAGGTTCGTTTCAAGGAGTTTACGGGGAAGAATGTAGAGTGTATGGTTTATGGTGATGGTGGTTTCAAGGATCCCGTAGGTGGTATATGGGAGGAGCTTGACCCCGTGATTTCTCCAGGTTTTACTGATGGTTTGTCTGGCACACCTAATGAAATCAAGTTAAAGGTGTTTGCTGATGACAAGTATAGTAGATTAGTTGGTGATGAATTGAGTGAGGCCATCAAGTCAGAGATTCGTCACAAGAAGTCAGATATGGTTGGTGATATGTCCAGTCAGGGTACTACGCCTAGACAATTAACTGACTTGCTTGGGTCTTTAGCGGATTTGACGTCTGGTTCCGGGGATAAGGGTACACCTGTTGTGTGGATTAAGAATTATTTCAAGAACTATAGTGACTAAAAATATTGATAAGTATAGTGTCATTATTTTTTAATTAGTTCGTTTTCAAATATTAATAATTTAGAAAATAATTTTTAATAAATATATTAAATAGGTAAATATTTTTATATTGTCTTTGTTATAAAATTTATTAAATATTATAACATAAATATAACAAGAAATAAATAAAATTATATATGAGGTCAAAAGAAGTATTAAAAACATTAAACATAACAAGACAAACTTTATGTAAATATGTGAAAATTGGATTAATAGGTGTTAAAAAACTACCAAATGGACAATATAATTATAATAAAAATGATGTCTATAAATTAATAAACAAAAATATAGAAAGAGAAAATGTTATATATGTAAGAGTTTCTTCTACTTGTCAAAAGAAAGACTTACAAAATCAAATAGAAATACTTAATAAATTCTGTATGAATAATGCTATAAAAATACATAAAGTATATCAAGATATTGGTTCTGGATTAAAATTTGAAAGAAATGGGTTTCAAAAAATAATAGATGATGTTACATCATATAAAATAAATAAAATATTTATAACATACAAAGATAGATTATCAAGAATTTCATTTGATATGTTTAAATCTCTTTTTGAAAAATATGGAACTGAAATAGTTGTATTGAATGAAATTGATAATCCAAAAGAAATAGAAAAAGAAATTTTTGAAGAAATTATATCTTTAATCCATTGTTTTTCTATGAAAATGTATTCATCAAGAAGAAAGAAAAAATTAGAATTGATAGAAAAGGAACTTCAATTAGAAACTGAAAATTTTGAAAAATAATTTTCATAAATACAATAAAAGATATTAAAAATATTAAATGAAGTTGGTTGAACAACATATAATAAAAAGAAATAATAAGTTATACAAGTTTTTAGATGAATTATGTTTTTCATCTAAAAATTTATACAACACAGCGTTATATGAGATTAGACAACAGTATTTTAAAGATAAATCATATCTTAATTATTATAATATTAATAAGTTATTGCATGATAGAAATGATGAAAATTATTTTTCTTTACCTTCAAATACATCTCAAGAAACATTAAAATTATTAGATAAAAATTTTAACTCTTTTTTTAAATCAATAAAGTCAAAAAATATAAATCATAAAATATCTATTCCAAAATACCTGGATAAAGAAAAAGGTCGTCAAATTGTTGTTTATAATAAAATGACTTTAAGTAAAAAATATCTTGAACAAAATATAATAAAATTACCAAAATCAAATATAGAATTTAATTCTAAACATTGTAAAAATTTATCACAAGTTAGAATAATTCCAAGAAATAGTTATATAATTATTGAAGTTATTTATAATAAAGAGGAAAAACAAATAAAATTTGATAATCATAGATATTTATCTATTGATATGGGTATTAATAATCTTGCAACCTGTACATCCAATACAAGTAAATCATTTATTATAAATGGAAAACCAGTAAAATCTATAAATCAATATTATAATAAAAAGAAAGCAAAATTACAATCAAAATTACAAAATAAATTTACAAGCAAAAGAATAAAAAAATTAACTCTTAAAAGAAACAACAAAATAAAAGATTATTTTCATAAAGTTTCAACATATATAGTGAATCAAGCAGTTTCCAATGACCTTAATACCATAGTTATAGGAAAAAACGATGGCTGGAAACAAGACACTAAAATGGGAAAAATAAATAATCAAAATTTTGTACAAATTCCATTTGACTTGTTAATTCAACAAATATTATATAAATCAAAGTTAAAAGGCATAAATGTTGTTTTACAAGAAGAAAGTTATACTTCAAAAGTAAGTTTCTTTGATGATGATTTTATACCTACCTATGGAAAATCAGATAACAAATTAAATCCATCAGGAAAAAGAGTTAAAAGAGGCTTATATAAAACAAAAACATCTACATTTATAAATGCAGATGTTAATGGTAGTCTCAATATTCTAAGAAAATATTTAAATGTATCTTCCGATAAAATTATTTCTGTAGGAAGTAGAGGTCTTGTGACAAGACCATTGAAGATTAATATTTAATCATCATAAATTAAATATATTTAATATTATTTAATAATACTAATATATTTAAATGTCATATGGAAACATTACTGTGTAGATGAAGAAAACTAATTAAACTTAAACAATATGAAAAAATATGATTATTACTATGAAACGGAGAGTGTGCAATGTTGGGATGAATTGAAGAAATCCGAGATCACTTATGGCAAAGAGTGGTGGAAAAAGAACGCGGATAATGGTAGATTTGATTTGATTGGTGAATTTCCGATGACTACCATTAGGAGTGTTGACGAAAAGAATGATATACCTATATATGAAAATCACACTAATGTATTAAATTCGGAATGGGTTATACTTCATAATATGTTTATTAGTGTTTTAATTGATTATATAAAGGAACATTGTTTTGAACATGTTGTTGATATATATCGTCTAACCATTTCTTTAGATAAGCCGAAATGGAAATTGTCCTTGTGTGATAAGAAGGATGAAGAGATTAATTTTCCTGATAGTGACCCTTACATTATGGAGGGTGTTGATAGTTATGTTAGTGATCAGGAGACTTTAGACAAATATGATGAATTGAGTCAATTACTTTATTTTCATTTTGTAGAATTCTGTAGGCGTCACTTTGTTGATTTGAACAAGATGGATTATCTTTCCTTCTCTGTTGAAAATATAAAGGATTCCATATCATATGGGGGTTGGAGTCCATCTTCTGATTCCTCATTCACCCTTTATAATAAGGGTCGTAAGAATATTGTTTGTAGTATGTAATAATCATTAAAAAAATATTTTCAAAAAAGGTGTATTTTTTATACGCCTTTTGTTATTTTTATAGATGAATATTTTGTATATTCATCTTTTTTTATTATCTTTGCAGTGTAATTAAAAAATAATTGTTATGAACTTATACAAGAATGGTAATTATACCGTGATGATTATGAATGATGGCACGAAGGTTCGTTATACCAAAGAGGACTCCTTCATACCATCATTTGCGGAAAATTGTGATGTTAAAATAACTGATATGTGTAGTCAGGGTTGTCCTTTCTGTTATGAGGGGTGTACTAAATTCGGAGCACACGCCAATCTGTTCAAGTATCCATTTCTGTTAAATAGTTTACACCCTTATACCGAAATGGCATTGAATGGTAATGATTTGGATCATCCTCAACTTGAAGATTTTCTCATTTCTTTAAAGCGTAAGAAGGTATTCGCTAACATTACTGTAAACCAGAATCAATTTATGACCAATTTTGATAAATTGAAGGAATTACAGGATAATGGGTTAGTATATGGTATTGGTGTATCTCTGATTTCTGGGGAGATCAATGATGATGTGATTCATCATATGAGATTATTAAAAAATATAGTCCTTCATGCGATTGTTGGTATTCTGACTGAAAAAGACATCAGTAAATTGAAGAACAGGGGTATTAAAATTCTATTACTTGGGTATAAGAATTTGAAAAGAGGTGTGTCATATATGGAGAGTAATAGTCACCATGTGATGAAGAATATGTCATATCTGTATGAACATGTTTATGAGATGACTGATTGGTTTGATGTGGTGAGTTTCGACAATTTGGCTATTGAGCAGCTTGATGTAAAGAGAATCGTCCCTGAAGACAAGTGGGATGAATTTTATATGGGTGATGATGGACACTATACATTCTATATAGATATGGTCAAAGGTGAGTTTGCGAAGAATTCGTTATCGCAAGATAGATATCCTATTGGTGATATGACCATTGATGATATGTTTAAATTTATTTTAGAAAAAAATCAAGATTAGGAAATATGAAAGTACAAATTAGAAAAAGTGTTTTTGAGACAAATAGTTCAAGCACTCATAGTTTGCAGTTGTTCAAAGGCTCCATAGATGATATGAAGAGTATTATTTGGAGAAGAATCATCGAGTCATATGATGACAATGATAGGAGGAATATGGATTTGGATGATTATATCAAAGATGGAGTATTATATTTGACTGGAATTTATCTTCCCACTGGTAATGAAGATTCAAATGTATATACAATCATAGATTCATGGATGGGTAAAATACAACTTCTTGCTATGGTCATTTATAATATGTGTGGTTGTATTGATGGTGTGAATCTTTCGGCATTGGGTTATGATGTAACACCTCAAAAATTACATGCAATTTCTGAAACTGAATTGTTCAAGACGTTTGAATCATTGATTAAAGTTTATTGTAAGAAACAAGGATATGATATTAAAGAAGTTGTTCTTGATTTACAATATACTAATTACATGGAATATTTTATTGATTTCAGTAATAATATTTTTGACACAAGAAGTGACAAGGTATTAATTCCTGAAGATATAACTGACGCCTTTAATAAAATTATGAAAGATGATTATATTGTCACATTTATGGATGAGGCGTATCATTCATATTATATGCCATCAATAACTATTGTATCATATGAAAACTATATTTGATAACAGGAAGGCACATTTTAATTATTTCATCAAAAATGAATATATTGCTGGAATAGTTTTAACAGGTTGTGAAATCAAATCCATCAGGGATCGATCTGTTAATATTTCTGATGCATATTGTGTTTTTACGAATGGTGAATTATTTATCAAGAACATGTACATTTCTGAATATAAACATGCGGGTTATGAGAAATGTGAAGTTGTAAGAGACAGAAAATTATTACTTACGAAACACGAATTACGAAAATTATCACAGAATGTTAAAACTAAAGGTAACACCATTATTCCTTTAAGTGTTTTTATCAATGATAGAGGGTTGTGTAAAATCAAATTGGCATTGGCCAGTGGCAAGCATAGTTATGACAAATCTCAATCTATAAAGGAACGTGATTTAGATAGAGAATTAAAAAGAAGTATTTTTTGATTTTTTATCAAAAAATTTTGTCATGTCAAATTTTTTTTATAATTTTGTATCACAATTCAGATATTATTTGTTATATTTAATTTGTAATTATTAATCAACAAAAACAGAAAAGATATGATGAACGCAGTAAAGAACACAATCAGCAACATGAACAACATTTCAGTAACAGAAAACGGTGCTCTTGGTTATAAGACAACAGGGTCTGCATTAACAGACTTGAATTTCCGAGTATCTTCAATGAGAACTTATATTTCTGATGATGATATACAGTTGTTTATAGACGCGATGAATGAAAATTTAGAGTATGCCATCAAGTGGCTTTTCTTTGTACGGGATATTCGTGGTGGTCTTGGTGAACGTGACACATTTCAAACTTTGTTTGGTGTATTGTCACAATATCATAAAGATGAGGCATTGAAAGTTGTCAGTATTATCGCTGAATATGGTAGATGGAAAGATGTGGTTGATCTCTCTATGGCTCTTACTATATCAGATGAAGTTCGTCTATGTTGTCTGAATCTGATTAGTACACAACTCCGTCAAGATGTTGTTAACTATACGGAAGGAAAGTCAATTTCATTACTTGCCAAATGGATGCCTTCTATCAATGCGAGTCAAAAGTCTCGTAGTGTCGCTCGTGAACTTTGTAAGTATTTGTGTCTCCCATTTGTTGATTATCGCAAGATGCTTTCAAAACTCCGTAAACATTTGGATGTTACAGAAGTAAAGACTTGTGCAAACAAGTGGGGTGAGATTGACTACAATAAGGTTTCTTCAAATGCGAATCTCCGATATAAGGATGCATTCTTGAAGCATGATGAAGCACGTCGTCGTGAATATCTGAAAGAGATTCTTACACCTTCTGTAACTTCAACTGCAGTGATGCACGCGGAGAACTTGTATCCTTATGAAATTTGGTATAAATATATTGGTACTGATTGTTGGACAAGAAGATATAATTCTGTAACTGTAACCAAGGATGATTCTTTGGAGGCAATGTGGCGGAATCTCAAAGAGATTGGTGATTGTGGAAACACAATGGTTGTTTGTGATGGGTCTGGTTCTATGTGTATGCAATTGAATGGTTCTTCTGTTTACGCAATTGATGTTGCTCGTTCTCTGGCTGTTTACTTCGCAGAACGATGTGATGGTCAATTTAAGAACCAATTCATTGAGTTCTCAAGCAATCCAAGATTCATTGATTTGAGAAATTGTGAAACTCTGTGTGACAAAATTAAAATTGTCAACAATTATAAAGATTGTTCCTCAACTGACATTGAGAAAACCTTTATGATTATTCTCAAGGCTGCGATTGAAAATAACATGACACAAGCTGATATGCCTGAAAGGTTGTTGATTGTTTCAGATATGGAGTTTAATGAAGCAACAACTCTCAGCTATAATGGGGATTATATGTGTAGATTCAAAACTCTGTTTGATAGCATCGCAGACCAATATGCGATGCATGGTTTCAAGATGCCCAAGTTGGTATTCTGGAATGTTTTTTCTCGCACGAAAACGATTCCAGTTACATCCAATGAAGCGGGAGTTATCCTCGTGAGTGGGTTCTCTGTGAACATCGCAACAATGGTGATGTCTGGTCAAGTGGATCCTTGGCTGGTTCTAAAGGAACAATTGGATTCACCTAGATATCAGTTGGTATCAGATAAACTCAATTCGTGATGTGAATCAAGTTTGAGTTAAATGGGGAGATTTAAATCTTCCCATTTTTTGTTATATTTAAAGTATGACAAAAGTAGGATATATAAAATATTTTATCGGTAAACATGGATTTACTGAAACTGATGTAAATGTACAATGTACTGGTGGGACTAATGATGAAAATATACATCATGTGATATTCAACACCATTGATATTCCTGATAATCGTATTTTTGATATAAAGGATATTATGTTTGATATTGATTCTGAATCCCCTGAAGATATGTTTATGCAATGGGTCAATTCTGGTTCAGAACAAAGTTATATCAATTGGTATGGTACATTGGAAAACATATATAAACCGACTGTTGAAAATACAGAGATGGTAGATTTCCAAAATACTATAACATCTGCTGTATATGAAATTTTTGATAAATTTAATGAAAAATATACTCTCCCTGATGATTTTGATGATAGTGATGAATTGGATGATTTGTTAGATGAGTATGATGAGCTATCTGATAACTGAATTCTATAATATTTCTGTGATTCGGGATATATCCCGTTGACCATTGAGATGATGGAAAAATCATAGGAATAAATTAATATAAAATAATTTAATTAATATGAATCAAAATTCAAATATGGCTAAAATTGCCATAAACAAATCTGTTCTCAAAGAATATGAGAATAATGGTATCAAAACCGTTTATTTAAAAGATGGAACTGAATTTCAGATTATGATTTTCAATTCAACAACTGATGTGATTGGTTGTGATATTTCAATTGATGGATACAAATTAAATAACAAGTTAGTACTGTGTCCTGGTCAAAGATGTTGGTTGGAACGATATCTAGACAAGAATATAAAGTTTAAATTTGTAGTTTATCAAGTTGATAAAAATGACCCTATTGTAGATCATGCGATATCAAACAATGGTAACATTGAAATCAGGTATTATAAGGAATATAAAAACAATTTATCTGTATATAATAATTGTTATTATATATCTGACTGGTATAAAAACATCAATGTAAATAAATGTAATGATCATAATATACTATCAAATCAAATTACATCAAGTATTGATACTTCTGCATCAACATGTGTGAGTGATTCAAAATTTGATTATAATTACAAAAATGATTTAATGAAGGAAACTGGTCGTATTGAAAATGGTGGTGTTTCCAATCAAAAGTTTAATAGTGTTAATTACACATTCGAATTCCAACCATTTAAAATTGATAAGTTTAAATTATTGCCATATTCAGAAAAACCATATTACAAAAAAGATATTGAAAAAGTATATTGTACTGAATGCGGAACAAAATTAAAACCATCTTTTAAGTATTGTCCGAAATGTGGAACTAAAATATAATCTATAAAAAGTGAAGAGAAATCTTCACTTTTTTTTTTCATAAATATATTAAAACAAAAAACATTATTTTATGGCTAACGGTATAAATTATGAAGAAAGAAAAAAGGTAAAAAGACCGATATTTAATGTTAGAGATTTAGAATTAGGTTACTGTACTAAAAAAGTTCTTATGCAAGAACTTACAAAACCTATGCATGGCCGTATGTATTATACTACAGACACCCATGAATTTTTCTTTGACTTTGATGGTTCAAGAATACCTTTAAATATGACTGGAGATAATGCTGACATTGAAAAGGCATTACAACAAATAAATGATAAAATTGCTCAACTTGATCCTTCAAATATAGATAAATTATCAGAACAAGTTAATAAAGCTGTTAGTGATGTTAAAACTGCACAAGAGGAAATTAAACAAGCCAAAAGTGATGTTGCAAATGCGGTAAAACAAGCGGAAGATGCTTCAGCTGCGGTTTCATCTAAAGTGGATCAATCATATGTTGATAATAAAGTTAAAGATTTAGCAACTCAATCATCTGTAACAGAATTACAAAATCAACTTAATCAAATTAAAACCGTAAGTTCAGTTGAAACAACAGAAGATGGTTATACATTAACATTATCTGATGGAACACAATTAGTTCTCAAAAATGGTAAAGATGGTGTAGATGGTAAAGATGGTGTAGATGGTGTAAACGGTGTAGATGGTAAAGATGGTGAATCAGTAGTTTTCACTTCTTCAGAAAAAGTTGATGGTGTTACAACTGTTGTGATTACTGATAAAGATGGAGAACATACTTTTCAAGTTAATGATGGAATTACACCTACTATTGAAATAGACCAAACCACAAAACATTGGTTTATTAATGGTGTAGATAGTGGTGTTGTTGCTGAAGGTCAAGATGGCGTAGATGGTGTAAATGGTAAAGATGGAATTACACCTACTATTGAAATACATCCAACCACAAAACATTGGATTATTAATGGTGAAGATAGTGGTATTGTTGCCGAAGGTAAAGATGGTGTAGATGCTTCATCTAGTGAATATTTTGAACTTAATGTTACTGATAAGAATATGATTCTTGAAGGGAATAATCTTTCTCTTAAATATGGTGACGATTCTACAATTACAGAAATCACACCAGATACAGTAGTTGCTGATGAAAAAGATGGACTTGTAACTTTATCACAAGTTCTTGAATTATTAAAAAAAAAAGGGGATGATGTAGCAGTTGTTGATTATATCTATATCAATAATGGTACACCTGGAGAACCAAATCTTACAGATGTTGTCAATTATAAACCATACAAGATAACTGATGAATATTTTAGTGAAGAAACAACTCCAATATACGTGTCACCACGTGAATGGAGAGGTGATTTCGAAAAGTATCATGAAGAAAGTAGTATGGCAACAACATTTGGTTTTGATATTCCACAGAATTATAGTTTTAAGGTTCTTAGACAAAATTCTACAGATCAAGAGAAATGGGATGATTACACATTAGGTTTTACATCTAATCCTAGATATTCTACTAAACAATATGGTGAACAAGTATACAATTGTTATTCAAGAATGACAACTACTGGTACATGGTATACTGATGTGGTACAGTATGAATCTACATTTAATTATAAAATAATACTAACAAAAAATAACTGATGTCACGAAAATATTATAATAGTATAGATAATTTATCAATACCTACTTTATATGTTGGTTCTGCGGCACCAATAGATAGTAAAAGTGTCGTAACTAATTTAACAGATTTGACAGATTCAAAATTATTATCTACCACATATATTGGTATGGTTGTATATGTTGAAGAAGATTCAAATCTGTATGTTTGTGTTGCAAAAGGTAGAAATATTAAAACACTTGAACAAGGATGGAAAAGAATTACTGATAATGTATCGATGATATTTGATACAAAAAAATCTTTAACAGATGGTTCTATTCTTTTCCCATTTCAAGGTATGCTTGCTTATGTTAATGAAGAAAGAACATTATATGTTTTAACATCAAACGGTATTGAAAATTCAAAAGTTGAAGACAATTGGAAACCTATCGGTGGTGGTAATTTTAATATTAAGGAATATTTAAACTTTAATGCAAAACCAACATCTGGTTCTGGTTTTAAAATCGAAGATGGAACAACAGTTATTTCTTCATATATAAATAACACTCATGAATTTGAAAAGGGTGTATTTTATACTAGTCAAGGAATGAATTCATATGGTGATGTTCCTGAATATGCTGTTAATTATAATTATATTGATTTATCAAATGGTGGTGAATCCTATATAAGATTATTTACATCTGGTGACAATTGGATTGAATTTTCTTTAACTGATGATTCTCTTGGTATAACTGCGGAATCAATTTCTGTTAAAAATCAGAATGGAGAAATTGAACCTTATAATGTGGGTAACGCAATTCCTAAAGGTTGTTCAATTTCATTTAACAAGGATTTTAGTTTCAAGAATTTAACAGAAACAAGAGAAGGTGATGATAATACATATACATTTGGTTTAACTGGTAATAATTATGAAACTGTTGATATTTATAAGGAAGATATTTTACCACAAGTATATGCTTATAAAGACAACAATGAGGTGAGATTATTAACAGAAGATGATTTAGATAATATTGATAATAAGATATCACAAGTAGAAGATAGGATAGACAATATTGCTGATTCTATTATGGTGGATCCTGATGGTGATGGAAGTGAAGAAGCTAATTCATTACAAACAGTGATTTACAATATGAATAAGGCAATTACTAAATTAGAACAAATGGAAGTTCCAAGTGAAATTGAAACAATAACTGAAAGTGAAATCAAATCACTTTTCTAAAAACTAATGAATATATAATAACAAATTTAAAAAATGGCTAAATATTTAGATTATAAAGGTTTATCAGCATATGATAGACTTATCAAAGAACTCATTAAAAACGGAAATGATTCTATCGTTAAGATGATTGAAGATGTAATGGGTGGTAGTAAAGTTCCTTCTGTTGCTGAACTTCAAACCGCACTCGATACACTTCAAAAAACTCATAAAACAGATGTTACGGAACTCAAATCTGTTATCGCTAACATTCTTGGAGGTTCAGAAGGAACTTCTCTCAAAGATCTTGCTGACGCAATCGCTAAACTTAATGGTGATGATAATGTAGATGGTTCTGTTAAGAAACAAGTAAAGGATGCAATTAATGCGGTTGTTGATGGTGCACCTGAAGCATTTGATACATTAAAAGAAATCGCTGATTGGATTGGTTCTGATAAAAGTGGGGCTGCTGACATCATTTCTAAAGTTGCCGCTAACAAGAAAGCAATCGCAGATAACAAAGCTGCTCTTGACAAAGACATCAAGGATTTAGCAGACCATGTTGCTAGTGCTGGTGAAGCTTACACAAATGTTTATAACAGACTCAACAATATTGAAGATCAATTAACAGGTTCTGACAATGTATTTGATAAGATTGATGCACTTACAACAAAACATGATACTGAAATCTCTGAACATGATGTTAGAATCAGTGCAATTGAAACATTCTTTGATGGTGAAGGTTCTGACGATGTATTTTACAAGATCAATGAACTTGATGGAAGATTAGATGAAATCTCTACAATCACAATTCCTGAAATCGAGGCACTTTTTCAATAATATAAATTAATATAACAATAATATGGCAGAATATTTAGACATAAATGGTTTAAAAAAATATGATGAGTTAATCAAGAAAAAGATTAATGATATTTCTGCTGGTAGTGTTGTTTATATACCCTCTGAAGAATTACAAGCAAACACATCATTAGAATCTGATGTGCATGGTGGTTTGGATAGTCATACTGCAAAATGGTTTGCTGAAAAAGGATTTACTATTTCACAAATGTTAGATAGCATTCTCTTCAAAACAGTTTATGCAGTATTGACTGAACCAAGCATTGCTTGGAAGTCTACATTTAAAAGTAAAGATGTATTGGTAGGTACAGATATTACTTCTATGTTAATCAGTAATGATGATGTTGCGAATTATGTTACGACAAACAATGGTTCTTGGACTTTAAATTCATTTGATGCATCTAATGGTCATGGAGTTATTACTTTAACAACCACAAATATTCCAGATGCTGTTAATGATGTCATTTCAATGCCTAATAAAACTATCACATTCGTTGCGAAAACGACATTTGAACCCGGTAATGATCCAAATAATAATAAAGGCGTTGTTCAAGAAGGTGATGGATATAAAGGTGGTGAAAAGAACACTGCAACAATTAGTTGGACTCCATATTATGATTGGTATGCAACAACAAAAAACGCTGGTGTACTTGATAAACAATCAGTCATGAGTGGATGTGGTGTGAGTGTTAAAACAACACCTGAATTTACTTTACAACCACATACATCAAGTAAACCTCAAATGATTAGAATACCTAAAGCATTAAGTAATTTCCAACAATTTGACACAAGTTCTAATTCTTGGAAAACAATTGACTTAATAGGTGGTGTGCCAGAAAATTGGGAAAGAGTCCAAGATTCAGAAAAAGAAAATAATATAAATTATTATACCTATACATATACAGGTAAAGATAGAGGTGAAGTAAAATTAAAAATAAAATTCTAATGAGTTATGGCGAAAAATAAAGGAACATTTAAAACATCTGCTAACTATCAAGTAAAAGCAGCAGAGGCCCTTGACCCAAGAACTCAATGGGATGATATTGTAAGTTTACTTGATAAAAACAACTGGCCAACAGATGGTAATACAATCTATTCCTATGATGGTCTGATCGCAACAGTTGGTACAGAATTGTGGCAATTAGTTGACAAAACAAAATTTGATGCTATTCTTAATAAAACTCAATCTATTGAATTGGGTGATTCTGAAACAGAAGATGATATCAGAGCAGAACATATCGGTTGGATTTTAATCGGTGGTACAAATTCACAAGCTGCTACTGAAACAGATATTGATAATATGGATACTAATGTATCTGATAAAGTTGTTAATATCAAAACATTGAAGTATTTCAGAGATAAACTCATGCAAAAAAATCCTTATAGTGTTGAGGATGGAAAAGCAATGGTAGAAATTAATAATAGTAAAACTGAATTAGTTACTAAACAATATGTTGATAACCGACTTAGTTGGTTAGATACACTTGATTAAAAACATAAATATATATATAAAAAAAATTAATAAAGTATGAATGTAAAATTTATTAGTGTTGCCGCTAGTGGCTTTAAAGCCTATAGCTCTAATTTCAAAGGTTATTTTGTTCACTTGACAGAAGCCGCTACAGTTAACGAAGTTAAATATCCTGCTGGTTTATATTTCGGTGGTGAATCTCGTTGGGAATACTTAACCAATGATACTGATGTTGCAGCAATTGAGCAAAAAATCAAAGACGCTGTTAATGCTCTTGATGCAAAAGTTGCAATTTCTTCTTGGAATGAAAATAACAGAATATTGACTATCACTGGTGGTGTTGATGAAGTTGATGGTAAGATTAGTAAAGATGGTACTGATGTTGTGGTGACTTTTGAAAAAGTTGCTCTTACTGGTAAAGCTGAAGATGTTAAATTGAATGCTTACGAAAACGGTGACGGTTCTAGTATTGCAAAAAATACTACAGTTCAAAAGGCTGTTGAAAATATCATCACATCAATTGACAAACTTTCAAGTGATTCTGCTCTTACTCTTGTTGATGCTGCTGGTCAGAAAGTTACAGATATGACTGTTAAACCTGATGGTACTACATATCAATTGAAACAAGGTGAAGATGTTGTTGCTAAATTCAACATTGAAAAAGACTCTTTCGTTAAGACTGGTAAAGTTGTTTATGGTACATATGCTTCTGGTTCATTTACTGAAGCTACAGAGGGTAATAAGGGTGATGCATATCTCCACTTGGTAATTGGTAGTGCAGATAAAGACGAAACTGATGTTTATATCGCCGCTAAAGATATGATCAAACAGTTCAAGAGTGGTACCAATCTTCTTTCATTTGATGGTGAAACCCTCAATGCAACTGAGAAACTTACTTCTGCAGTAACTAAAGTTGAAGGTCTTGCAGTAAATGGTGTTGCTGTTGATCCTGCTGGTAAGGTAACTATCGCCGCTGATAATATTGCTTATGCTGATTCTAAAAATGTTAAAGCAGCTATTGATGATGTTTATGGAAAGATTGCTACACTTGGTGCTGATGCTTATAAGGGTGTTAAGAACCAGAATGATGCTCAATATGTGAAAGTTGGTGCCATCGGTGATGACAAAAAGCAAGAACTTTCTGTTCAAATTGGTACGTTCGATGTTGATCTGACATATAATGAAGGTGGTGCTGATCCTTGGTCTGTAACTTCTTCTACTAATGATGCAGCTGGTCTTGTATCTGCATCTGCAGTTAAAGAAGTTGTTCTTGCAAATGAACGAGTTACTGCTACCGGTCTTAATAAGTTAAACACAGATATTAAAGCTCTTAAAAATACAGTTGATCATATAGATCCTGTAGTAACAACTGTTGCAGGTACTTCTGATCCAGCTTATACTAATAGTGGTGTAAATGTACGCGTTGCTGTTGCTGATAATAAAACCGGTAATGATCACAACTATACAGTTTCTGCAACCGCAGAATTAACATGGTTAACTTCATTAGACTAATACTGATGAACTCATAAATAATATTGAACCCAATGGTATGTTTATATACTATTCATACCGTTGGGTTTTTTACTAAATTAAAGATATAATTAAATTTAAATACAAATATATGAATGTAAAATTTTATAAAGTCGCCGAATTAAAGACTTACAATAAATCAAATCATGAAGGTGTATTTGTTTATTTAACCACTAAATCTGGAAATTTTGCACCTGGTTTGTATTTTGGTGGTAAAAGTGGATGGGAATATTTAACAGATGTTGAATTTGATACAAGTAAACTTTCTGCAACCAATGTACAATCTGTTGATTACACCGCTGCATCTGGAACTAATGGTGCAAAACTCACATTTAAGGGTACATCTGAAACTAATGGTATAATTAAACAAGGTAATGGTACCACTGCATTACAATTTGCAAAAGTAGCTACATCTGGTAATTATGGTGATTTATCTAATAAGATTACAGATATCACTTATAATTCTACATCTAAACAGATTCAATTAAAAGTTGGTGAAAACACTTATGGTGCGGGTTTTAATGCATCCGCTTTTATTAAAGATGGTATGCTTTCTTCAGTAAAACTTGTAGATCATGAAGGGAAAAAACAACTTGAATTAACTTTCAATACTGATTCTGGTAAGGGTACTGTTTATGTTGATGTTAATGATTTAGTTGATGTTTATACTGGTACAAACGGTGAAAAAATTAACGTAACTGTTTCTAATGATAATAAAATTAGTGCAAATGTTAAAACTGGTTCTATTGCAAAAACTGATTTAACCACAAGTGTTCAATCATCTTTAAATAAAGCTGACGCAGCTCTCGCGAAACCAACTCAAATAGCTGCTGTTGCAACTGAAAGTTTATTGAAGATTAAATATGATACCAATGGTTTAATTACTGGTAGTGCTGCAGTAACTGCTACAGATATTCCTAATTTACCAGCGTCTAAAATTACATCAGGTACTTTTGCCAATGAACGTATCGCAAGTGCAAATACTTGGAACGCTAAATTAAATTCTATTTCTGTTACAGAAGTGGCAGATAAAAATTATATCACTATTGGTGCTGTTGATAGCTCTACACACACTCAAAATCTTTCTGTAACTTATGGTAAAATCGGTTCATGGGATGAATCAACATCTGCTTTTGTAGGTTCTGTTGAAGGTATTGCAACTGTTGATGATGTAAGAAGTGTATTAACTGCGAATGAAGAAACTGTTGCTACTTCCCTTATTGATTTGAATGATAGACTTTTAAGACTTGAAAATGTTGGTTCAACAAAAGTAGAGGCAAGTACAGTTAATGGTAATATTAAGATTAATGGCACCGAAACTAAGGTTTATACTCACCCATCATACACTGCAAAAGCAAGTGGTTTATACAAAATCACAACAGATGCAACTGGTCATGTAAGTGCTGCTACCGCTGTTGCTAAGGCAGATATTACCGCTCTTGGTATTCCTGCAAAAGATACCGTTACACTTATTAGTGGTGAACTTCATGAAAATCTCGCTGATTGTGGTATCAATGTTGTGACTACTGTTTCTGATAGTGGTACAAATGGTAATCACAATTATTCAATTACAACTGAAGCAGAAATGGTTTGGTTAGAAACTCTTCCTGCATAATTTGAATGATTAATATAAAATAAAAAGAGTGAATTTAAATTCACTCTTTTTTTTTTATTAATATATCATCATTTTATTTTTATAATATCCCCGAATAAAGTTTGTAATTTTTTTCACCCAATAATAACCAGAATCTATTTCATATTTTATCATAACTTCTTTTATATTATATCCGCTTAACCAATCAATATATGCTCGTGCCATTTTTAATCCAAATTTTTGATTAAGTAGTTTTAATACCATATTGAAATCAATAGTGTGTTCTACATAATCTTTAGTAAATGGCTGGTTATATTGTGAAAAATCAAACATATGATCAGTTTTACTATTTCTGTGATATAACTTTTCTCTCACTAAATTGGTTCTAAATGATTTACACATATATTTTTCATATTCACAATCATTAAGAAGTTTTTTACCGAGATGTTTATCTATTTTAATAATTGTGTCATGAAATATATCTTCATCAAATAGTTCCTCATTAAAACCGTTACATAGTTTTAATAAGTTTCTTTTGACCTTATCATAATTATCACCTATATAGTTTAAGAAAGTTTCCATAACTCATATATATTATTTATATTCCAAATAATTGATACAAATCATCCACAGTAAATAATACAATTTTATCAGGTACTATTTCTTTGTACACTTCTGGTACTATATCTTTTATTGACAATCTTAATTCTCCTTCCTCGAACAGTGCTTCTTTGTACTGTTCTACGAGCGGGTTTGGGTCCAATGAACCATTTTCATCAACCAATGATGATAATATTTTATCAAGTCGCCATTGATTTTGTTGAACCCAATATTTTGCTGTTCTATTTTCGATTTTCCCTAAGATACTATCTTCAGGTATCATATCATCTATAAGTTTATAGACATATTTTTTTATATTATATTCAATTTCTTCTTTTTTCATAATTCTTTGACTTTTCTTTTCTAGGTTCTTTCAATGGTTTCCCATTTTTTATTTTCTTATACTCATCAAATGTCAAGTGAGAATAATTTTTCATATAATCGTTCATCTCATTTAAAGATTCTTCTTTTTCAGATTCAACATTCTTTTTAATTTCATCTATAATTCTTAATTGTTCATTAACATTATTTACAACATCAGAATTAAGGTTTAATTTGTTTCTGACGAGCGATAATAACTCTTGTTGAACAATTGTTTGGAAAGATGAATTAAGTCTGTTAAACATCGTATTTTCGCTTAATTTGGCTAACACCGCCGGACTTAATCCTTTAAGTGTTCTATCTAATTCTCCAATACAATCTTTTGCATTGGGCATTTGTTGAAACATAATCGGTGTTGGATTATCATAAGTCTGTTGATTCAACAATGGATCTTGATTTAAAAAAAAATTATTCATCACTTGACATTTTATTTTGTATTAAGAATTTTGTACTGGACAATTCTGGTAACTACCATAACCAGTAATAGCTGGAGTAGATGGTAATACTAATTGTCCTGTGATCATATGACAAGTTCGTCTTGACAAATTATAATCCGCAACTAATGCGTTATTGTCTATTTTGGCATTAATGAGTGCATCTTGATAAGGTCTGATTGCTGCCATAATGTCAACTTTCTTGTCAACTTCATCAATTCTCCTTGAGAGTGCATCATCAGAGTCACGTTGAGATTTGTATAAGGCACATGTGTTGTCAATGTCTCTTTTATACGCATCAAAGAAAGCGTTTGTTAATCTTTCATTACCTTCAATCTTACCTTCATAAAATTGTTTGGTCAGATTAAGATAATTCTGACATTGTGTTCTTTCAAGATAAAGTTCTTCATTGGTTATACCCGCATCACCACCACAAGGTGTGTTTGCTTTGGTATTGCAATTACCATGAACCATACCAAATATACCTCCACCTGTGTTCAACGCAGATAATGCTGTTCCGATTATACCAAGTGTTAAAGCCGCGTTGACTTTACAATTTGATGGAACATGATTCTGAGTAGATTCAATAATTTCAGCCATAGTTGTAATTGTTTATTTTGTATGTTTAGATTGCAATCTATTACATAAATACTTGAAAGGATAAAAATTAAAAAAAAAGTATGAAAGAGTATATACCTTTTGACAAAGTAATGGGTAGAATTGAAAATTCAAATAATTATAATAGATTGAATATTACTCTACCAAATAAACATGCTGAAGGAGTATTAAGATATAATTGTGGTCTATTTGTGGTTTTTAAATCTAAATCATCTATATTAAAAGTTGGGTATACGGTTTATACATATCCTTCAACATTTAATGTTTCTCAAAAAATAAAAAATGAGGTTGAATTAATGGGTAAAGGAAAAGATGGATGGGAATTATTAAATGAAGTGACTCCATTAGGAAATCCAATAGATATAATAAATGATGGTAGAGGAAAAGATAGGAATTTTGAAATAACTTTTAAAATGCATGAAGAATATGAAGAATTTCAATTATGTTTCCCCGCATTAGGTAGAATACAAAAAATAGAAATTGAATCTGATGATAAAATAGAATATGTGGTTAAACCTTTGAAATATATATTTTTAGGTTCATCTGTTGCTCAAGATTCAAATGATACAACACATGGAAATTTGTGTTGTTATTTGTATAGAAAATTTGGAATAAATACTGCTACTGTAGGTATAAGTGGTCATAACACCATAAATTTTAAAGAAATGATTGAGAAATTAAAATCTTATAATTCAAATCAATTAATTTTTATGGATAATATACAATCTAATAATGATGAATATTTATATGCTTATAATAATCTTCATTTTATACCTATAGTTATTAATAATAAAAGTAATAGATTACAATATAATATTTTAAAAAAATCTTTCCCAGAAATTGTGGAAGCATATATAAGTGGTGATGGGAGATTTGATGAAGTTCATTTAAATGCATTGGGAACAAAGGAATATGTTGATATATTAAAAAATAATATAATAATATGATAGTAGTAACTTTAACATCTTGGGTAAAAAGAATTAATAATGTAAAGACTGTTGTTGAGAGTGTTATGAAAAACACTTTACAACCAGATAGATTATATTTAAATTTAAGTAAAACTGAATTCGAAGGAATAGATTTACCAAAAGATTTGGTTGATTATTTTCAATCAGATGAACGTCTTATTATTAATTGGGTTGAAGGTGAGAATACAAAATCAATGAAAAAAATATTTCCCATTTTACAATATTTAAATGATAACGACATCATTATAGATGCAGATGATGATCAATTATTTCCACAAGATTTGATAGAATCTCGACTTGCGGATTTTGAAAAATATGAAAAGAAATATCCTATAACAAGCAATGGTTCTAAATGTGGCATTGGTGATGCTATGGTCATAAGTCCAATGTCATTATTTCAAAAAAAGATGTTAAATAATTGGGAAAAATATGTAACAGAAACCGTAATACATACTTATAATGATGATAGAACATATCTATATATTTTATATCTAAATGGATATGTTGCAAAATGTGCAACTAAATATAGTTCAAAAGAATTAAACGCCAAATATGATATGCATCTTGATGATTCATCTATGAAAAGTAAAAACTTATATCCTATTGGTAGAAAATATGATGAAATTGTAAAAGAATCATTATATAAATTAACCAATGCATCAATTAAAGACTCATTTAATTTCTTTAATAAAAAAAAACATGATTGTGTAATGGTATATGGGAAATCAGGAATTGATTCAAAAGAAATGACTTGTGGGAAATATCTTGAAATAGAATATGTTATTGCATCTATTAAAAAGTTTTGTAAATCATGGTGTGGTAGAATTTTTATAGTAGGTTCAGAACCACCAAAATCAATACAAAAAGATGTTATACATATACCTTGTGATAATCCATATACACATTGTAAAGATGCTAATATAATTCACAAATTGAGATATGCTTGTGAAAATATTTCTGATTTAAGTGATGACTTCTTAATGATTTCTGATGACCAAATAGTCACTAAAAATAGTTCTTGGGAAGATATGAAACCAAGAATTGTAAGAAAATATACAGATTGGACAGAACAGAAATGGCAACATAATAGAACTATTGATAAATGGCACGAATATTTATATAATACACTACAATTATTTCCAAAAAATACACGTGCTTTTTGGGAACCACACATTTGGAGTCCAATTAATAAACACAAATTTGTAGAAATGTGTAAAAAATACGATTATCAAAAACGTACAGATTGTATTACTCAATCATTATATTATAATTTTATACAGCAACCAATAGTTAAACAATTTGATCATACACATTTGACAAAATCTAATAAAATATTATCATTTATTAATACTCCCACAAATGATAGACATTTATCTTGGACTGATAATGCTTTTAAAAATAAACAATTCAGAGATATTTTAAACAAAATTGTTGGATTTGATAAAGAAAATAATTCTCCAACACCTCAACCGGTTATTCCTAAAAACTCTAAATCAAAATTAAGACAAATAAAGGAAGATATCAAAAATGGTAAATTAAAAAAGGTTTTCATTGACGGTAAGTATACATGGAAACGATATGAATAAAAACAACAAACAACAAACAACTATGATAAAATTCAGTAATCATTCAGTTCAAGTAACTGATAGTTATAAAGTAACAAGATTAAAAAGAATGAAAGAAATAATTTCTGAAATTCATTCAGATAACAGATGTTGCGATGAAGTAAAATCACGAAACACATTTTCATTGGTAAATGAATGGTGTGCTCATAATTTACTTTATATGTGTAAATATAAAAGAGAAAGAACCGCTGATGTTGATTTTAATGATGAATCAACGATACGAAAAATCGCATATTTCTTTTTATCAATACCTTATAGAATAATTTCATTTTTACATATTATTTAATTTTGTTATATTTAATTATATAAAAACTTAATATATTATGTTTGGATACAAATTTGTAAAAAAATCCGTATTTACATATATGGAAGAAACCATTAAACGACTTCAGTTTGTTGAGAAGTCAAATGTGGAACTTGAAAAAAAACTTCAGTTTGTTGAGAAGTCAAATATGGAACTTGAAAAAAAACTCAATGAGTTGAATGAGACCATTTCAGTTCTCAATAAAGAAAAAATTGAATTACAGTCAAAACTTAATCTTTTAGAAAATACTGAACAAAAGACACGAACTAAAAAAACTACAACAGAAACAAAAAATCGTCGTAGAGTTCGCAAAACTGAAGATTAATTGTTATATTTAATATATACCAAAAAAAAATGTATATGAAAAAGTTTATAGGTAATGTAAATGGTAAAGAGTATAATGATGTAAAATCATTTAATGAAGCAGTTGCAGCGTTGTTAGAGTCTAATGAAGATACTATGTTAATTTCTTCTTATTATACAAATGACAACTCAAATGAATTAGGTAATACGGAAGATACAAAGGAAATTGCGTCTGATGTTGATTTGAATGTTAATTTAGAAGATGTTATACTTGATTTTAAAAATCCTGATGTTGATAAAATCAATGACACTGATTTCATAAACAGATTAAAGTCTGCAAAAAATTCACAAGAAATCTATGATGGTGTATCATCACAACTTGAATGTGAAAAGAAGTGGATTAGTAAGTATCAAGAAAAAATTCAATATGTAAATGAGTTACAAAAAATTTATATAGAAAAACTCGAACAATTGAATACTGATCTTGAAAATACACAAAAAATGGTTAAGTATTATAACAAGGTTCTTGAAACAATTCCAAAACAAACAGAATATTGTTGTAATTCTTGTGATGGAGAATGTAATTCAAATTCTTGTACATGTAATTGTAAGAAGACAGAATTTGAAAAGGATAACCCTTCTATCGGTAGTTTGTTAGATGACTTAACAATAGGATTTGATAAAATTTTAAAAGATTTGGATTTTTTTAAATAATAAAAAAGGATGAGTTTAACTCATCCTTTTTTTAATCATTATCTTCTTCATTTGTTTTATCTTCATTAGATGGTTTTTTATTTGTTGTTCTATAATTTTCATTATTATCTGTTTTTTTCATGAATGCTTTATCAGCAATTCCTAAACCAACTAATGCACCAGCTGTAATGATTAATGTATCAATCACCCTACCTAACCATTCATGTGGTTCTCCTAAAAATATATTAACAGTTACTGCAGCGGTTAATACTAATAATATAACTGAACCAAGAAATCTTTTAGAAGATATCTCACCATTTTGTCCAGATAACATCTGTGTAAAAAAACTTTTTTGTTTTTTCATAATTGTTTGTTTTTTGTTATATTTATGATAAATTATATATTAGTCATATGAAATGTATAGGTGTTGATAAAACTGACTTAAAATTCAGAAAATTTAAATATGATACAGATGCACAACTACTTTCTAATCCACCACAATATACTGTAGAATACATTGATGGTGAATCACCAATTAATAATAATATCATTTGTGATAATGTTATTAAAATCAAGGAGTTATCTGATTCATCACAAATTCATATTAAAAATAATCCCAATCCAACTGAAGAATCTTTACAAAAAGAAAGTAACGTAGCAAAGTCTCAAACGAAAACCGAAAAGAAGAAATCTACAACCAAGAAAAAATCATCAAAGAAAGAAGAAAAAGTTAATACAAATCAAGATGTTCCCGTCATTACATTAGAAGATGTTGTTAAGTGTAATATAAATAAAAAAAAGAAATTTGAATACAAAATCTTTACTATTACAGATATTCCATTAGATGATGTTTTAGAATCTAAATTAAATGAATTAGGTGATGATGGCTGGGAACTTGTCGGTTATCAATATAGACCACAAAAAAGTAATTTATTTATAACAACAGAAAATATATTTTTAGGTATTTTTAAAAGAGAAAAAGGTGAGGAATAACCCCACCTTTTTTTATTTAATAGATAAAATCTGTTTTCTTGGTTTATGTTTACTTGAATAAGACACATGTATCCAATTATAATTATACTCATTGATTAGTTGGTCGAAAGGTAATCCCATAGATTTAATCAATTCAAATAATTTTTTATTTTCAGCAACCGTGTCTTCTACAGTGTGAATATCAGCAGCTTCACCAGTCGTGTGTTGTGAATTTTTTGCACCACCAACTGCAACATTTAAAGTTGGACATCTGTAACCAGATGATACAATAATTGGTTTTCCCCATTTCTCTCTTACAGGGTCTAAAATTTTATCAACCAATTCGATTAGATTATTCTTCACTTCTTCCGTAGGTGAATTATTAATCTTCTTTCTCAATGCTGTTGAACTTCTTGTAAGTTCGTTAATTGTAAAAAATTTCATAATTTATTATTTGTGTATAATTTAGCGTATATCGACAACAGTCTATTGAAACTTGAACAAATTTAAGCCTTGTTCTTTATCAACTTCTTGATTCATCCTATCACTACTTTTAGGTTCATTACTGAACGGTCATCCATAGTTGGATAGTCCACAAGTGTAAATTCAGTATGACTGCCACCTACTATAATGTTTAATTTTATTCAAAATTTTTATTTAATATTCTGAACACTTGTAGTTGCTTGAGCTTGTTCAATTTTAGTTTTAATTGTATTTGTCATTTCTGTTTGAGTATTAAATATTTGTTGTGTAGATATGTTCATTTCATGTGTTACATCACTAGTACCATCATAACTTGAATATACAATTATATCATATTGTTTTGGTTTTTCTTCTGAAACATTTGACCATATATCAATACCTATGATATTTGCATATTTAGTATTTTTCACTACACTATTATTTGATGTCATTTTGACATCTCCAAATATATTACCCGCATAATCAGTCATTCTATATTGATAAATTAAAGGAACTCTTATTGATGATGTTGATGTTAATTCAATAGATGAATTTTCATTATCACTCTTTACTTGGATATCTGTATGTGTAACAGGACTTAAAAACAAGAATGAATTACAAGTATCTTCACCAACAGCATATCTATCTTTTTCTTCATAACCAATTTTATGAGTTGTGATAAATGAACCATCATCTCTGTCACCATCAGGACTATCAAAATCTGCTTTATAAAGTTTTCCCAAATCAGTAAAACCATATGTTGATTGAAGTTTTGGTTCAATTGCATATAATGAACCTGAATTTTTTATTGATTTCAATCTCGCCAATGATTTCATAGATGTTGCAATAACATCATCAATACTTTCAGCTGTTAAGTTACTTGATCTTAATTGTAATCTCTTATCTGTTACTCTATTAGATATTGCACTCTCAATTTTTTTCCAAGTTTTAGGTAATCGATTTAAGATTTTTATTAATTTTGTTTCTTTCTCAACCGAATCATTAATGACATCTGGGGTATTAATATTTGATGCGGTAATTGAATTATATTCTTTAATTATTTTCTTTAAACTATCTAATGTATCCGTACCATAATATCCATTATTATATACGAACTTATAATTAATTTCTGATTTACTGAAATCACTTGTTTCATTAAATATACCATATCCAGTTTTTTCATCCATATCGTTTGCATACATATCAAATGTATCGCCGATATTTCTGAATCTTGAATAAATAAATTGACCTCTACATTGAGCGGATTGATACATATTAGGTGATGCAACTTGGAAATCAAGGAATTCTGAATTTGTAAGATTAATAGGCACCAAATCATATCTACCCATTTCTTTATAGTAAGTAGAACTTGAATGTGTTTTTAAAATTACATTATCGTATTGTTCATAATTATTTGATATGCAGTTTCCGTCTTTATTTACAACACCATGATCAGTAGAAATGGTACTTGGACACATTGACAATCTGTTACCACTTAATTTGCTCAACAAGAACAATCCAGATTTAGTTGTAGATTTTATATCTATAAAATAAGTTTTATTTACAATCGCACCATTCTTTTGTGATTCATCAATATTTTGAATTTCACTAGTATAATTACCAGCATTAATATATGTAGTAACACCTTCCTTTAATAGAGTAACTTTACTTGTATCACTATTATCAATTAAAGAAACAATTATATCTCCCTTTAAATTATTGACTTGTTCAACAAGATATGTTATTTGACTTTGTAAATCTTGAAGCTTATTATATAATGTAATTGGTGTCTGTTCTTCAGTCAAGAATCCAGATGTAATTTGTTCAGCAGTATGAGCGAAATATTTATCATTTGTATAAAAACTTTGTGACATATGCTCACTAGCTGTTTTTAGTGATGATGTTGCTGCGGCAACAGCTGCGTCAATATTATTTTGTTCAATTAATTCTGTCAAATCATTTTCAGCCAATTCAGGGAAATCATTGAAAGAAATCACAATTGGTTGTGACCATTCTGACTCAAGTGGATTTGCAGGCCAACCTGCTTCACTTATTGATTTAACTTGGATTTCAACTTGTTCACCATTTTGAATAGGTATATCCAATTGATTTATATTAACCGCATCTGGATCTGATGTATCTACTGCAGCCCATTCATAACCAGTTCTTGTTTTCACTCTTTCACGAGTATTGCTATATACTTCTGTCCAATTTGAGAACTTACCAGTCTTTACACCACTACCTGATCCATAGGTCATTTCACTTTCACGATTAGTATTTCCAGAATCACTCAAATAACGATATCTGATTTTAAATCGTATAATTTTTTGTTCACCTGATGATGGACTAATCTTTGAATCTGGTATTTCCCAAAAACCACGAACTCTATATTTAGGTTTAACTACAGGACCATCCATATATGAGGCTTTAAGACTATTGACTATATTTGAATAATCCATAATCTTATTCTCATGTTCCTTAATCATTGCATTAAGGGATTGTTGGTCTTTTAACTTATCATTATTAGATACATATTGTGTAGTTTGAATTGCAACTTTTTTATTTTGGATTTCTCTACTGATAGTTGTTATCTCTGAAGACAACTTAACTTTATTTGCAACTTTTGATTTAAAGTCAATTGTATTATTGCCTTCTGTTAATTGTTGGTTAATTTGTACAATCTTAAAACTACCCTCACCATTTAAATATTCAAGTCTTGGAGGATTTGGAGTAATACCTTCTCTAATACTTGGATAATAATCATTCGCATATGATAACAACACTTGACCAAAATCAACTACATTCTTTTGATAGAATTTCTGTAATGTCTGGGTATTACCGGCACCATCAATATATGTCAAATCATTACTATAAAATCCAATACCAGGTGACCACTTTGTTGCTGGTATATTTGAATCAGGGTCAATGGGTTTGATGAATATAACTTCTCTTTCATCAAATCCTACTGGAATTTCAACATTCGTTACAGTATCTTGTGTTGAACTGATTTTTAATATATTTTCTCCGACATATAATTTCTGTGAGCCTTCAACTCTAACAAGTTCAACAGAATTAGTGTCATTAAAAACTTCTTCAACTCTATATCGCGTATAAACTGGGTCTGAATTAACTTCCAAATAATCACCTCTTTTTAATACAACGATATTTTCAAAATCGCTTCTGCTATCAGTATAGTTTAATGAATTTAACTTATATAATTTATGTGTTTTACCATTTGTATCAGACAATAAACTAGTTGATAAAATACTGAATGTACCATAATATCTTCTAAATCTAGGTGGTAAATCCTTAATCTCATCATCTAGTGTATAACGAATGTTATTATTGATTAAGAAATTCAAAAACTCTTTATAATTAATTTCATTGTTTCCTTTAAGGTTGTCTTCAAAAGCATCAATCTTTTTTTGAGTATCACAATTCAACATATATCTTTGAATCATAACTCTTTCTGTATTCGCTTTAATTTTATTAGTTAAATCCAAAGTGATATACAGACATGGATTGAGCATGTCTTCAAAAAACCAATTTGATTTAAAACTAAAATTAGTAACACCATTCACACTTGTAATTGTAGGAGCTTCAGTTGGAACAGAACTCAAAATGATTTTTCTATATGAACCATCTGAAAGACGGATATTACTTCTGCCATTACCATCAAGATTGGTAATGGTATTAACTGTTTGTTCTAATCTAGTAATATCATCTTTTAATCTCTTAAATGATGGAATATTATAAGTTTGAGTTTCACCACTAGCTGGATCTGTAATCGTTAAAGTTACAGAATCCTTTCCAGTAGTAACTGCTTCATGCATTCTTTGAATAGATTCAATACTATTCTTTTCAAGAATCATTGCATGCTCCAAATAATTACTTAAAGAATTTTTAATTTTTACAGACATATTATAAAATTTTTAAAATTTCTATCTTATATATTTATTTATGCATAAATAAATTAAAAACAAAAAGTTATGATATTAAAAAAAGGTAGCAAAGGAGACAAAGTTAGACAACTTCAACTTGCATTAGGTATTACCGCTGATGGTATTTTTGGTTCAGCAACAGAAAGTGCAGTTAAAAAGTTTCAAAAAGAACATGGACTTTTTACTGATGGTATCGTCGGCCCAAAAACAATGGATATGTTGTCTGAACAGAAATTAGATAGTGATGTATCTGATAAATTAATCATAACACCATCTATACAAATAGAAAATTATTATTTACCAAAAGGTCAATATCTGGAAGGTAAATACAATAATGATTATATAATTCTACACCATACCGCTGGATGGGATAATCCTAAAGGTGTAGTTGATTGTTGGGCACATGATTCTATTGGTAGAGTTGCCACAGAATTCGTAGTGGGTGGACAAAGAACAACTGATGGAAGAAAAACTTATGATGGACAAATTATAAGAACATACCCAGAAGGTTGCCAAGGTTATCATATCGGTAAATGTGGAAGTTCATATATGACCACACACTCAGTAGGTATAGAAATATGTAATATGGGTCAAATCAAAAATGGTAAAACATATGTTAATACACCTTGTATTGAAAGTCAAATGGTGACACTTAAAGAACCATTCAGAGGATATAAGACATATCACAAATATTCTGACGCGTCACTAAAATCAACACATGATTTGTTATTATATATCGCCAACAGAGATAATATAGACCTCCATAAAGGTTTGTATCAATGGATTAAAAAAGATGGTGCAAAAGCTTTTGATTTCCAATCAGACGCATATTACGGAAAAGTAAAAGGTGGTATGATGACTCATGCGAATATTAGAAAAGATAAAAATGACTTGTTCCCTCAAGATGAAGTCATGGATATGATATTAAGTTTATAATTATGGAAAAAATTAATGCGTTTTTAAAAAAACATGGAATTATAACAATTCTGATTGTTATGTTGTTGTCTTTTGTAAATCAATGTTCAATTAAAAATTCAATTGACAGAAATACTAAATATACAAAAGAATTAGTTAAAGAAATTAAAGCACAAGATTCTTTAATTAATATGAAAATGGATTCAACTTTAATCTCAAATACAGCTGTTGTTAACACTAATAAACAAACTAATAATGCAATTAATTCACAAAAACAACAACAGGTCATAGTTAAAGTAATCCCATCAAAGAGTGGTAAATAAACCACTCTTTTTTTGTTATATTTAACATATGGGAGAACAAATAAATAAAGAATTTGAGATTTTTCAAAAACATTTGAAAAATACAGAAAAAAAACTGAAAACAAAGATTAATTTTCAAAATGATAAAAATCTTGAAGAAATCATAAAAGAACTTAAAAACAAAACTGTTGAATTATGAAGCCAATAGATGATACGAAAATACGAGAAGTAAATATAGAACTGGAAAATAGATTTAAAACTGAACGAGAAGAATGGAAAGATAAAATTATTACACTTGTCAAATCTATTGGTGATACTAGAAAACTTTCAGAAGCTCAAATCCAACAATTATCATTTAGACAAATAGTACAAGAAAAACTTGCAGAGTATCGAATACTACAAGAAAAAAGACAAGAAATTTATGATAAACAATATACATCAAGATTTAGAGAATATCATACTGGATATGATTTGAAATTATCAAATACAGAAAAAAATATTTTTGTACAATCAGATTGTTCAGCTATTAAATCACAAATTAAAATGATTTCTGTTCAAATAACTTATTTTGAAGAATGTGTGAAAACATTGGATAATCTTGGATTTGCAATTAAAAATAAAATTGAAATTGTTAGCCAACAATTAATGTAAAAAAGAATCAGGGGAATTTTCATCTCCTGATTCTTGTTTTTTGGTCTCCCTTTAATATTGATACATCAAAATATTCATTATCTATAATTATATTTCTACCCATTTCTTTACCACTTTCAGTAACTAATGAACTTAATAATTCAAATTGTTTTTTTCTCTTTTTACTCTGTTCTAATAAACCGACTTTATGAGTTTTGCCAGCCAAATTATAAACTTTATTTAACCCTAAACTTTCATCAACCAACATATTTCTGATATAGACACGATTTGACCAATCAGTCATATCTCCCAAATATAATCCTCCACCAGTACTTGTTGATGATGTACCACCAGTTCCAGTAACATCACCATCACTCAATGGATAAATATTATCACAATAGATTTGTAATTCTTCTTGTCTTCTTCTTCTTAATCCAGTTTCATTTGATGTACCCCTATTAATACATAATTCTGCCCACAATGATTTAATTGTTTCAAAATCATTAGGATTATTTTGAATTGCTTTTGCAAGTTTAACAACACCATCATTTTTATCACTTGTAGTTAAACTACCGTGATTATACGCAAATGACGCAATTGCATCTGATTGATTTTGACTTAAATTGACATTTTGAAATGTTTTTCCAGTAACACTGTTACTAGATATTTTTTCTTTTATATGTTCCTTCATGCGTCTTTCTGCCTCTTCTTTAGTGATTGGACCTTCGTTGGCACTTGATGCGTGTGTACCATATCCTATACTATAATGATTTACATCCCAAAACGCGTTTGCATGAAATCCCTCATTTTTAATTAACCATTTTATAAATATATCCGTAACTTGCATTAATCCCGCCATAATTGAAACATATTTATATTATAAATTATTTTTTAAATCTTATTTGTATTAGACATTCTGTCATAGTTGTTATAATTTTGGACTTATTTGTTTTAAATGTGTTCCAAGAATAACACCTTTTTTACCTTGGCTTGAAACAAAATTTTTAAAGTTCACAATACCCATTTCTTCAGGTTGTGACCAAGATGTTCTTGTATTTCCAGGGAATGGTGTAATACCTTGACGAACTGATATTCCTCCACTAACAGATGTGTCTGTTGATACACTACCATCTGCCTCCCAACCACCTGTTGTTACACCTTTATAGATTGCTTGTGAATATCCTCTACGTTTAGTGTTTTCGGAACTATTTCTATCATTATATCCAGCACACACTTCATATTGTCTACAAAATTGAAATGAAGCTTCTGCTACATCTGTGGTGGTTTTTAATAAATTATAGAGATTTGATAATGCTTTATATTTACTGTCATCTTCTAATGTTAATTTAAGATATGCCAATTGTGTATCTCTATCTGTCCATTGTTTCCCTCTACTATTGGCGTAACTTTTCAAATCCTCACCATTTTGACCATTCCATTGACATAATCCAATTGCATGTAAATTATTACTATCAATCACATCCAATGTTGGATCAAATCCACATTCAGCATACATATTACCTGTTACACCACATGCACCTTCTGTAGTCATACCCACATTTAGTTTTAACCACTCTACTATATATCTCGCAGCACCCTGTTTTGAACTTTCAATTGAATATTCAGCCATATTTTAAACATTAATTCTTGATTGTTGATCACCTTTAAGTAATTGAACTTCATAAGGTTCGTCTGTGCTTAAAATTATTCTTCTACCCATTTCTTTACCACTTTGGGCAATTAAACTCGCTAAAGCTTGAAATTGTTGTTTTCTGTTATGTTGTTGTGTAACTACATTATGTAAAATACCCTCACTAGATAAATGATAAACTTTATTTTTACCTAAACTCTCATCAACCATTATATTTCGGACATACACACGATTTTGCCAATCTCGCATATCTCCTAAATATAATCCTACTCCGCCACCACCTACGCCAGTATTGGATGTTGCACCTCCAGAAGAACTATTTAATTTCGCAAGAATATCTTCTGCTAATTTTTTATAACCTTCAGAATTTAAGTGAAATTCAGAATCATGACCACCATTAGTTGATGCACGTGTGTATTTGCTATAATCATCAATACCCAATTCAATAACATTTGTAAAAACTCGTTTTACAATGTTATTATATGATTCCATTTTATTATTATAATTCTTATTACAAAAATCATTATTAAATACATGGACTTGAGTGTTAATATATAATATAGAATTACCACCCGCATTTTTTAATTCTGTTAACGCAGTTTCCCAATCACGTTCAGAACGACCAAAACTATTCAAACCAATCCATACAAATATATGTGTTTTACCACTTGCGACCGCCTTTTGTACTCTGGAAACAGCTCCTTCACCATATCTGTTTGATGCACTAATTTCTATGCCACCTTGTACATCTGTATAATTTTCATTGTTTGGACCTTTAGGCCAATATGGTTTTAAACCAGAACCCCATGAGTCACCAACCAAAAACCAATTCGCTGGTGTTCCACCTCCATTATTTGATATAATATCTATAGCCATATAATTTTATCTTCTTCTTTTAGCAGTTTGGTCACCTTTCAATATTTGTACTTCATATGGTTCACCACTTTTTATTATTTCTCTCCCCATACCTTTACTATTATTAATCATTTCTTCCGATAATGCTAAAAATTGTTGTTTTCTAATTTGATTAATTGTCATAACTTTGACGTTAAAACTTCTTTTTGATAAGTCATAAACTTTATTACCACCCAAATCTTCATCTAATAACATATTCCTAATATAAACTCTATTACGCCAATCAGTCATATCTCCGAGATAAAGACCCGAACCACCAGATGATGTGGAAGTAGAACCATTTTGACCACCAATCACAGAACCATTAAATCTCCAAATTGTATATGTCTCCCATCTATTATTATAACCTAACATTGATGATTGTTTACAATCTGACCACCAAGAACCATCAAAAAAAATACATATATGATATCCATTACCACCTGTAGACCATGTTCCTGTAATAGTGCCATCTTCTGTTGATGGTGCTTGACTGCATACGTCTCCGTTTTGTGGTGTATATTGTGATGTTTGTCCAGTTGCTTTATTATAGTCACTAGTACTATTACCATATACAGTATTAGTATATATGGGTTTAAATCCTATTCTTGACATCGCGTCAACACATGTCTGATTTGAAGTACGGTTTTTACCAACTGATCCATTATATGCGGCAATCGGTTTATCAGAACCTATTGATTCTTTTTTAACAACAAATTGATCACCATCACCAACAGGCATATTCTCCCATCTCCAACAGACACTACTTAATGATGCTCTTTTTCCTGCATTACGATATGGATCCATTTTAGTTTTATTTGCTTCAAAACCAAAAAATCCACCACCAATTATACACTTCGTATAATAACCACAATTGTGTCTATAAAAATCTTGTTCAACAGGATTTATATATTCACAAGTTAGTTTAGCATCATTCAGATTAAATTCCATAATATATTTAATATTATTTTGTCATAAATATTTATGATAAAATATTATTTTTATGAATACAGAAAAACATGATATCGTAATTCCATTAGGTATTAAAAGTTTTGAAAATGAGAACTTTGAAATAAAAGTTGCAGTCGCAAGTATTAAAAAATTCTGTACATTTGTCAACAGAATAATTATTGTTTCACAAATTCAACCAATTAAATCTTTAGGTGATGATATAGTGTGGATTTATCAAGATGATATTTATACACATGATAAAGATGCAAACATTATTGAAAAAGTTAGACAAGCGATTGAACAAATTCCTGATTTAACTGATGATTTTTTAATGTGGAGTGACGACCAATTCGTAACGAAAGAAACAAATTGGGAAGATACTATTCCTAGATTTATGAAAATCTATAATGAGAGTACAAAAGATTTTTTTAATGAAAAAGCTAAAAGAAGAATTTGGTGGAAAAGATTAATTAAATGTTTTGAAAGATTTCCGAATAATGGTTATGGATGTAGATTCTTTAATCCACACATTCCTAGTAGATTAAATAAAACTAAATTTATTGAAATGTGTAATAAATTCGATTACAAACATGAGAATGGTATTACAATCTATGATTTATATTATAATTTTATTGGAGAAAAGGGTGTAATTAATTTTGATGAATACCATTGTGCAAAAGGAGAATTGAATTGGAAAGGATGTAGATGGGTTGGTTATTTTAACTCAAGTATGAGAATCCCTGAATTTAAAAAGAAATTAAAAGATATGTTTAATATAAAATAAAAAATGGTGAGATTATCTCACCATTTTTTTTGTACTTGTTTCAGATGTGCTCCTAATAACACACCTTTTTTTCCACTTAATCTATTAAGTTGACTAAAACTTATACTCCCTTGTTCTTCTGCTGGTTCCCAAGATGTTCTGGTATTACCAGGAAATGGTGTAATACCTTGACGAGCACCTATACCTATGGAACCATTTGCAGATGGAACATTTGTTCTATCAACATTAGTAAGATTAGGATGTCTCCAGAATTGAATTTTTACATAGTTACCACCATATACATACGGTCCGGCGACAGCCAATCCACCAGATGGTGTTGTGTGATTATCATTACTAAATGGAGATGTAATATTGTGCTGTGTTTTATATGTTTCCCATTGTGTATCTTTTCCAATTTGCCAAAAATCAGCAACCCACTCATCAGCACCACTTCCTGCAGCATAAACCATATGATGACCACTCTTTGTTTTCATTAAACAAATATCACCTGGCTGTTGAGTATATCCTTGAGGCCATTTTAGTACTCCATTCGTACCCCTAGGATTTGGTTCATTCCAAAATTGGTCTTCTGGAGTATTTATTCCAAATGTCACATTAACAAACCCATTTTGTTTACAAAAATTTTGATTATCATATCCATTTCCCGATACATAAACACAACCTCCACCCCACGCCCATGCAAGTTTAACAAATCCAGCACAAAGACTTTTGCCTTTAGATGGGACATTCAATTTACTCCAAGCAACAACTTTGGAAAAATCTATTGAACTTGGTGAGGTTGTATTATTTGGTGCTGGTGGCAACCCACTTGTTCGCCATTCACCACCATTATAACTACTCATAATTACTTATTGATCTTTCACTTTTTTTATAATCATTATCAACGAATTCTTTGAACTTTTTGAAAATATCTTTAAATTCAAGATAATGTGATTTACTTATAGATACAAAAATTTTTTGGAAATATTTTTTTTCATCTGGTTTCTTATTATATGAATCTAACATCTCTTCAAATTTAGATATTAAAAATCTGTAATTGAATGAATATACTTGAGAGTTAATTAATTTAAATGCAGGTTCCACAATATCATTTACTTTATATTTACCAGATTTATCATTAAATAATTTATCTACAATTGTTTCTACTTCATGTTTTGAATGTAACGCACCAAATGACATCAGATATGTATTACCTTCTTCAATGAATATTTTATTAATTTGGTCACTCAATAAATCAACATAACTCAAATAAGTATTATCCCAATTATCGTCGATAATAATTGCCAGTTTAAATTCATCACTGATAGAATCATCATCAAGTCTATCTGGATTTTTTTCAAACCATTTTGTCAAAATATCCTTTTGACTCATTTTTTCATCAATATCTGGAATTTTAACTTCTTTTGTTAATTTATTATATTCATCCAAAGTATAATCTTTTAAACCTTCAAATATTTTTTCACCTTCTTCATCTATAAATTCATTTATTTTTTCGGCTTTTTCCATTTGTGATTGTTCTTGCACTTCTTTCTGTAATTTCGCATCATTTTTATTATTCTCATTTTCTGCTTGCATCAATAACTCCACAAGTTTCTTTTGATTTGAAAGTTTAAACACTTCTGATAATTTCAAGAAGTTTGTATGTATTGTGATTATGGTTTTATACGCTTTTTCTTCTGCAGCAGAGATAAGAAATTCACCATACACTTGTAAATCATCATTCCCATGTGCAAGTTTAGATATACTGTTTTTATATGATTCTAATTTCTTTTGTTCATCATCATGTATATAATTTTTTAAAGTGTCTGCACTATTTCTATACATATCATCTCTGTTAAAGAAATCATACATTGGATTATTCTTATTAAGCACTTCCATTTTCTTTTTTTCAACATCAAATGCATCTGTAAGTTTCTTCGCAAGATTCTGTCTCTTTTTACCAAATTCATCTGCAATAATTCTTGAATAAATTCCTTCAACTTCACCAATCATTCGTTGAACTTCATTATTAAGTCTAGCATTTTCTTCTGATTCCATAGACTTTTGGAGAATAAGATTCTGGAATTGGTCAAAATTAACCAATAATAATACTAAATCTTTGCGAATTGCTTGTTTAATCAAACCTATAAAATACTTATATGCTCTTCTTAAAATAGCCGCATTTCTGATAGGTGAGAACAATACACCCCAATTCACAATATTAGCAAGTACAGCGGATTTTTTAAATCCAGTGAAATCAATATCTGCATCACCTAACAATGATAATGTATCAAATGTTTTATTATTAATATCTGTAATAATTTTTTCTATACTCTTTTTAAAATCTGAACCATTATGGTTTTTGAAAGTAACTTTTTGACACGCATTTGATAATTCTTTCATGGTGCTTTTAATTTTTTCTTCAACTTGTTTTCCAAGTTCAATTTCTTCTTCAAGAGTTTTATTGACTATATAATTTGCCTTGTGTTCTCTATAATTGTTTGTAAAGATATTTTCTTCAATTGGTTTATCCAAATAATCATAGATTATTTTACTTTCCAATAATCGTACCTTATCACGATATTCATTATAACTTAAAATGTTATTCATAAGACATATAATATATATAATTATTTATGAAAAAAAGTGATGAAATTTATTTCACCACTTTTTTTCTGAACAATGTTCCGTATTCATTTTACATTTCTTATCCATATAACACCCACAAATATTACATTGCCATTTCTCCCTGTTTAAGTGTTCACATGAATTACAAAAATTTAATCTATCAACATAAGTTTCAAAAGACACTCGCTTACCATATAACAGATATTTCCAAAGTGCTTTCAAAAATCTAACAATCCGTTTCATTAAGTTGCCGTATTTTATTTAATATATCTTCTTTTGATGCAGAATAATAGTTATCTAAAAACAATTCTACATCTGTTAAAGTATAATCAGTTGTAAATATATATTGCTTGATTATATTATCTTGTTTGATATTACTATAATTATAATTTAAATAATTTACAACTTTCTCATTTATATATTTCATAATCCTATGAAAAATTTCAAATCATCAATATTACTGATACATACACCACAAATTATTTCACCATCTTCAATTATATTGAATGTAAAGAAATTATTAATTTCATCATAATCACAATCAGAGTCTGATGAATCAACCAATTCACAACCCTCACCAAGATATTCCATCCTAAATACACTCTTCTGCGGTTGCTTCAAATGTTGTCCATTAATGAATATATCTTGATAGGTTACTTTTTCATATAGATATTCATCACCATTGATTTGAAAACCGAAATCTTCTAATTCCCTATTTAAATTATCTAATGTGTTCATATTAAAAATATAACAAATAATTTACTCACCAAGATAATCTTTGGTATAATCAAGATAATCTTTGGTATAATCAAGATATTTTTTATAGTTATGTAAATTATTAGTATTTAATCTTACACCAATATTTGTTCCATAATGATTATATGACCAAAGTTGCAACTCGTCTTGTAATCCTAAATCATCTAATCCACTCTCAAAATCAGCAACATCAAAATATTCACCGATATCCTCGCGTTCATCAATCAGAATTAAAACATAATTACCGTAAGCTTCTTTTGTCAAATCACGACTAGGACAATATTCTATATTACTATTACCTATCAAATTAGCAATTCCTTCACACATTGACAGATATGTTTTTTCAGAAACTTCATTTTCATAAGTGTCATCTAGTTGAAAATCAACAATTGATTTATATGGTTCAAATCTGATACAGAAATTATTAACAGTATATGAGTTTGTATAGTCTCCTGATTTGTTTTTAATATCTATACGATGTTCAGCAGTACTACTTGCATGTAAATCTTCTATCAAAACACCATAAAAATTATCTGAAGAATCATAACTGTCAATCATGTCTTCTAAATATGTTTCATAATCACAGTCACTATTTTCTATGATAATATCAAAACCAAAAGATGTCTTGACTTTTTTCCCGGACTCTTTTCTTAATTCATCCGTATTAGACCGTCTCAATGCGGATCCCCACATTCCTTCTTCTATAAATTCACTAAATTTCTTAATCATAATCTTTAACCAATCTTACTCTATATTTTTTAACATCATCTTTAAATGATTCATATTTATATGCAGAATATGGGAAAAATGAACCATGTAAAAATGAATTTATATTCATAACACCACCTTTAATACCTAATTCTGTTTCCATTGAATAATTTTCCCAATAATTCCACTCTTCTTCATTTTTATCTTTAAACAATGATATACTTTCTTTATTTTTGTGTATAATGATAACTTCATTTTCATCAGAACCTATTTTATAATGTGTGTCACCATGTCTTTTACCACATAGTAATTGGTCACATTCTTTTTGAGTTGGTAATCTCCATCCATTTTTTGTATAATCATGTATCTCCTTCCATGTGAATAAATATTTTCCATTAATAACCAAATCATCAGCTGACCATAACACATCAAGACCCAAATCAATAGATTGAATTTTATCTTCTCTCCTTTCTTCACCACTATTGGATCTCTTTAATGCTGATCCCCACATTCCTTCATTTAATTGACTGATTTTTTTCATTTTGATTTCATCATTTTTTGTATAAATTCCATTTGAACTGATTTTATATCTGTATTCACATACATATTAATATCACACATATCCCCTATAACTTTATATACATCTTCAAATAACAAGGAATATATTTTTTTAGTATTTTTAATCTTATATCTTTTTAACGCATATTTTACACCAAACTTCTCACCAAATCTCATGAGATTCTTATAATTCATCTCTTTAATTTGTTGTTGTTTATCCGCATCTTTTAATTTATTACATTTTTTTATTTCTTCATTTATCTGTTTTTCAAACAATTGAAAATATATATTAATAAATTCTTGTCTTACTTTTTTTGGAATCATACATAAATCAATACACAAAAAAGATTCTGGATCTTTTTTAGATATACCCAAACTTAAAATCACAGGTCTTTGATTAAATTCTTCTTTAGTAGTAGGTTTGTATATCAATATATAAAATCTGCCTGGCAATAATACTTTATTATTACTGTCATACGCTTGTTTTTCATAATCAAATAAATAACCTTGTGAATCATAAAAATCTGACCAATCTTTAATATTCATGTTATTTTTAATATAGTATATATTTATTTATGAGTACAAAAACAATTAGAGATATAGTTAAAGAAAATTCTGATTTGCATTTTATCAAGATTAACAAACCTTGTAAAAATGATAAATCAACTTGGACATTTGATGTAATTGATAAAACATCACAATTGTCAGGCTTAAGTGATTATTTACATAATTACTATTATCAAATTGTTCAATTACGTCGTGATGAACATTATTTTATCGCGTATAAAATATACTATGGAAATGTATATGAATATTTTGTAGATTGTAGAAAATCAAATCATAGAAATTCAACAAAAAAATATATTCAATCTCTTATAGATTATTCAGTATATTCTAATGATATTTCTGAAACCAAAAACACACCATCATTTAAAATTACTGAAAAAGAAATGAAACAAAAACATATTGATAATTATCTTGATTTGTGTCATTACTTTGGAAAATATTCGGCAATTGGAACCGGTTATACAAGAAATGTCAGAAATATTGTTGTGATGGATATTGATGTTGATTGTACGAGAGAAGATAATCAAAATGAATTAAATAATCTATTATTAAAATTCGCACGATGTAATTCGTTGCCAGATTTTTATATCTTAAACCATAATACAAACCATGTTCAATTACAATGGCTTGTAAAAAGCTTTGAGTATAAAAACATTAACAATGAAATAATAAAAAACATTCATAATGATTTGAAATCAGATATAAACAAAAACAAAGAAATTAAATTATTCGGAACAGATTTTACTACATTATCTGATTTTGGTCTGAATTATCGTCAATACACATTGGCTTTAACCAATATTGTCAAGAAACACAAATTCGGTGATAAACATTATACTTTCTGGAAAGCAAAAAATTTCTATTCAGCATTATTGGGAGAATATAATCTTGAATTAAAAATGCCTCAATATAGAAACGGACAATTAACATACTTGTCAAATACAGAAATGTTATATCTGTTTTCTACAAAAGAATTAAGACAACAATACTATAATGAGGCACCAACAATAGTTGAACTATATCAGAAAACAAAAAGTCTATTATGTGGTATAATTGAAAAAGTAAATGTCAAAAAAGTTAAAACTATACAAGATGATTCAAACAAAGTCAAAACACAAGTTATACCAAATAATAAATCATATGGAAAATCAAGAAATACTTTTGTCCTCACTTGTACACGAGAGACAACTTGGGAGATTGCAAGAATGATGAAATTTCAGTCATCCATCGATTTAACATCTTTAGATGAAATATCCATATCAAAGTTTAAAGCAAAAGTTCATAGTTTAGTAAAAAGAAGATTTAATAAAGAAAATAAAAAATATCATGGCGTTTGGCCAGATACATCTAATTATACTGATTACAGTAATGATGAATTTGAATCAACATTCAATAATTCATTTCTGTTTGCAATTAATAATTATATAAATTTAGGTTATTCAGAAGAACAAAGAAAACTTTCTATTGAAAGTAAACACTTAAAAAGAAATATGAATTTAGTAATTGTTGATTATGTTATTACAGATAATAATAATCTGAAAACAAAAGACATCTTAACAAAAGTAAATAACATTTTAGATAAATCTAACCAAAACAAAATTACTATCAGAAGTCTTCACAGATATATCAATTATTTATCTAAATTAGATGAAAACCAAAAACATACTTTATATACAGATGTTATAACTCAATACAATGAACGAAAAAGACAATTAATAGACGCAAAAAATAAATCAACAAACACGAAACTCATCAATACTTGTAAAAAGAGATTTCAATATGTTTCTTGTAGTGTTATAGATGACATTAAAGCAAAATTAACATAAATTAAAAATGAGAGATTTTTTATAATTCTCTCATTTTTTCTATATCTTCTCTTCTTAAAATAATAACATTATTATCTAACATACATTGATGTTTTGATTCAAACAATCCATCTTGAGTTCTGTCATATGGATTAATCATTTTATCACCATCAAAAAAATGATCACCCTTCACTTCATATAGTTTACCTTCTATTAAAAAATCAGGTTGATATATGTGTTGTTTATCATTATAGTAATATTTAAACTGAATTTCTGGTTGATATTCATATGATAAATTGTTCTTCTCACAATATTTATAAACTATAACTTCCCATGAGGAATCAAAAGATATATAGTTATAAATTATTTTTTCCTATGATTTTTTGCAAATTTGGAAGTTTGTGCATAATTCTCAACTCCATATTTTTCAAGACAAGTCTTTTTCATTTTATCTTTACATTGTTGAGTTTGTGAATAATTCTCAACGCCATATTTTTCAAGACAAGTCTTTTTTATTTTATCTTTACATTGTTGAGTTTGTGAATAATTCTCAACGCCATATTTTTTTTGAGTTGTTTCTTTAATTTTATTAATATGATGAATATATTCATCTTCTGTTTTATTTGACCAAGTATTCATTACTTGTTCTTTCCATTTATCACAACATTGATAAAATTCATTCCCATATTTTTTTAAACATGTTTTATTCACAGATTTTATCCAATCTTTTGTTTGTGAATAATATAGTGTACCAAACTTTTTTTTATTTGTATTTTCTCTTTTTTCTTTAATTATTTGTTTTTCATTTTTAGATTTATTTTTTTGAATATTTGATAATTTACTTTTATATTTATCTATATATTCTTTATCTCTCCAAAAACATACATTAGAACAATGATGATTATATCCTCTAATTAAATTTTTAAAAGAACATCTTTTACCACATTTACATACTCCCAATTTTAAATCTAAATCATTATATAAAAAATGCCAAAATAATTGTATAAATGGCATTTTTTCTTTATAATTATTTTTATAAAAATCTTCAAGAATTTCAGGGTAATATTCTTTTAAATAAGATTTTTTATTTCTATGTTTTATAAATTTTTCATCATCTAATAACCATAAATACTTCATAATAGTAGAATTTAATTATATGTGGAGAGTAACTATCTGAAAAATAAACTCTCCACATTATTTATGTTAACTATTTAATTTTGTTATATTTAAATATATAATATTGTATTATGAAACTGCATGTAAACGACACAAATGAATATCTTGTTATTGATGAATGTACAAGTATGGAATATTCACAATTACAGATATCTTATAATAAAGAAGTAAAAAATGCAAGATTTTCTCCAGCATATAAAAATGCTCAATGGGATGGAAAAATAAACTTTATACAAGGAAAATATCTACCTGCACAATCATATAAATATCTATTTGACATGTGTAAAGATTTTGGATTTGATTGTGAGATAGAAGGTCTTGATAATTTATTTGACAATGATATTGACTATGATGAATTCAAAAAATGGTGTGATGATTTCTTTAAAGATTCTGAAAAAAAACCAAGATATTATCAAATAGATGCAGCATATAAAGGTTTGAAATACAGAAGATGTATGTTGCAATTGGCCACATCTGCTGGTAAAACTTTTATCGCATTTATAATGTTTGCTTGGTTACTTACACATAGGAATGTGAAAAAAATTATGATGGTTGTTCCTAAAATTGATCTCGTTCTTCAACCAACAGCAGACTTTAAAGAATATAACAATGGTAAACTTGATATAAAAATTCAACAAATATTTTCTGGTTGTAAACCTGAACCTAATGCAAATATATACATCGGAACATATCAATCTTTATGTAAAGAATGTGCAGAATTTTTTGACCAATTTGATGTTGAATTAACTGATGAGGTTCATTTAGCAACTAGTAAATCTCAAATATCTATAATGAACAAGATCAAATGTCCATATCGAATAGGGTTGTCAGGAACAATTCCTAATACCAAATATGCTGATGGTCTTACACTTGTATCAAATTTTGGTCCGATAGTTACTAATGTTACTGCAAAACAATTACAGGATGAAGGTTTTATTTCTGATTGTAAAATAACACAAGTCAGAATGAACTATACAACTGAAGATCAGAAATCTAATTTCAAAACCGCAAAAAAACAATTGGTAAAAGTCGGTAAGGGTAAAAATATGTATACTCTTGAAACCAAATTTGTTGAAGAAAATGAAACTAGATTCAACGCTGTTGTCAAACTCATATCTAAAACTCTAAAAAATACACTTGTACTTTTTTCTCACATAGATTATGGTAAAAAGATTTTCAAGTATCTGAAAGAAAATACAAACAAACAAATTTATTACATTGATGGAAATATTGATAAAAAAGTACGTGAAGAAATCAGAAAAAGAATGGAGATAAAAAATGATGTCATACTGGTTGCCAGTTTTAATACAACATCAACAGGTATAAGTATTAATAATATATTCAATATATTTTTTGTTAGTAGTTATAAGTCAATATCTACAATTCTTCAAAGTGTAGGACGTGGTTTAAGAAAAAGTGAAAAGATAGGAAAAGATTTTGTTAACATATATGACATATCTGATAATCTTTATTCAGGATGTTATGAAATGGCACATGCTAGAGAAAGAATTAAAATTTATGAAAGTCAAGGATTCCCTTATGTAATTAAAGAGTTGAATTTTAATTCTACTAAATAAAAAAAAAAACAGGAGAAATATCTCTCCTGTTTTTTAATTATATTCCATTAGATTCAAGTCTTTCATTAATACTATCAATACTTTTAAGAAGATTAGAATATTGATTTTGAAGTTCTTTATATTGTTCTGATAGTAATAAATATTTTTTGTGTAAATCTGTTAATGCTGATGCTATGACCCTTTCATCATCTTCAAGTTGTGTTGAAAAACTTAATTTCACAACTTCACCATTTTCTTGTTGATCATTCGCAACACTCTTAACAAAATAAACACCATTATTTTCACCATCATTAACAACAGTTAATAGTAAACCAGGAATGGCAGTTGCACTTGTTGATTTGTCATCAACATATTTTTGTATATCAGATAACTTGTTCCATTGCATATTTGCAAGAACCGGATATCTTCCACTAGGTGTTAGTGACACACTCACATTCGCTGGAACAAATTTTGTATTATCATATTTATATTGTTCTGCCATCGTAATTATATTTAATTTTTCTGTTCTTTAATTTTTTCTATTCTTACATTCTTATATTCATCTGGGTTCTTTATAAAATATAATGAATATGGAACTTTCGTATTATGATTATATACAAACAATTTATTTTTATTTGCGTATACACCAGGTGTTACATTTGTATCATATCTCAATTCATATGTTGAAGGACATAATACATAATAAATTTCATCTGGTTGTAATGTAAATGTATTTTCTAATGTTGTATTTGAACTCCATACTTGAGTAAGTCCTTTCAAATCAGATAACATTTCTGTGGTTTGTGCAACAGATGTATAATCTTTTGTTAATTTACCTTTCCAAACTTTATATGAACCAGTAATCTTTATTTGATCCTCTAATGCAAGTGAACCAGTATAAGACAATGTATAGTCATTACCTATATTTGTTTTACATACAACTTGATCAACAAGTTGCATCATAGTAGTAGATTTAATAGTAAGATCACCTTCATTTAATGTAATCGATTTGTTTTCGCCTTTTGTATCATATGGGGTTTCTTGACCATTATTATCTTTAATTGTATAGGTTGTTTGGAAATCACTACATTTCATGGGTACTTCTGAAGGTTGAGTTGGAGATTCTGTATAACTCATAAGTACACCATCTGTGAATGTTGATTCGATATTTGTTAAATCTAATACACTATCAATCTCATATGTTTGATTATTCACTATAGTTTGTACGGCACCATCATAATCAGTGATGCTTATAGAATTAGCCTTTAATGTATTTTTTGGGTTAGATTTAATATAAGGGAATTCTTCCTTAATAAGCATCTTTTTTAATAATTCTTCTAATGTTGTTGATTTTTTAATTTTTGTACCCCTAGTTAAGTTACCTACATCTGTACCTAAAACTTCAAATAAAATATCATCTTCACTACCAGCAGCATCTTCACCGGACATAATAATAGCTTTCGCATCTAGATTAGATTTACTTGATGTTATAATATTACCTTGTTCATCTTTAGTTACAGCGGTAACATATTTGTGTGCATCAATTTGATCGTCAACAGTCATTTCTACATTCGCAATCGCATTATCTACATACGAAACAACTGATTGTGCAGATGCAAGTCCTGTTGAACCATTATTCAAAGTATTTACAACATTTAATGAAAGTGATTTGTTTTCGCCTTCTGTAAACTTAATATAGTCACTTTGTCCAGAAAGTAAATTAATTGAAATTTTATAATCTTCTGGTCGTGTACCTGTCTTTTCTACTTTTATACCATCACCACCCTGATAAACTTGAAATAATTCACCAACAGGAAATCTAATAGGTTCTTTTTTGTCTTCACTACCACCATTATCAACATTAAATGTCAACTTGATGTAAGGGTATTCAATTGTTTCAGTATAATCTGGATCCGCATCACGATTAAGAATCAGTTTAGCGTCAGACAACATACCATCTTTGATGAAATCTGTAGTATCAACAGAACCTATTGTTTGATTATTTTTATCTTTGAGATAAATCTTCTTTTCATCTTTTACATATTCTAAAGACAATGATGTCTGAACATCATTTAATATAGTTTGTATTTCTGTTAATGTGTTTTTATTATCAATAACTCTATTATTTAATTCATTGAGAGATGAAGCGACTACACTTTCATTGTCTTCAATAATTTTAAGGATTTCTTCTTCACTTTTTGCATCACCTAATTTAACCAATACACCAGTACTGTCAGCAATATTTATATCCGCAACACTCTTAACAAAATAAACACCATTGTTTGATTCTGTTTCATCTGCAACTACAGCGATAACCATACCTGGAATTGCTGTACCTGTTGCATCATTTACATAACTTTTTGCATCCTCAAGTGTATTCCATTGTAAATTACCAATTACTGGATATCTGTTTGAAGGAAATAATGTTATTGACGCATTTGCCTTCACAAATACGGAAGGATTATATTTATATTGTTCTGCCATAAAATTTATATTTTGTTTATTTTTGTAATCTTATATTCATATATTTATCCTCATTAGGTATATAATATAACTTATATTGTTTAATTGTATCATCATCTAAATGATACTCTATAACAGAAGAATTACATTTTGCAATTATATCATTTGACAATGATGTTTCATATTTTAATGTGTATTCTGCTGGACACATTACATATATGATTTCATTTTTATTTAAATTGATTTCTTTAAATAATAAACTATTATATACCCAATTTTCTGTCAATTCAGATTTCAAATATTCAATATCTTCATTGTTTAAATCTTTTGTAGTATATTTAAATGATGGCAATACACCATACCAACATTTATATGAACCTATAAATTCCATTGAACAAGTTGTTGTATCACTAGGAATCTGAATATTTGAAACTTTCCCTGAATTTGTGATAGGTTTTTTTGTACTTTGAGAATAATTTATGTCACAACGGATTGTATTTATACCATCAATAACCTGAACAAATATATCATTATTTTGATTTAATTTTTCTAAATTATAAAAATATGTAATATCAATGACTTCACATCCTGCATTTATAGTCAAATATTCACTTGGACTTTGATATGTTTTAAATGTTCCATCTATAAATTCACCCCTTACATCAAGGTTTATATGTTTATTTACTTCTACGATTTCTCCTTCCTTAATTGGTGATGTATGAATTTTTGAAGATGGATATGTATATATACATCCATCAAGTTCTTTGACAAACATTTTTTTCAATAAATCACCTAATGATGTATCTTTAGTAATTTTATCACCTGGTTTTATGTTACCTATTTCAACACCAAGTACAGTTAAAAAATCTTCAGACTCTGAATCAGATGATTTATCCATCAAAATATGATTTGAATCTAATGTCAAATTATCTACTTTTGAATTCAAATCATTTAATTCTGAATTAATATTCTCAAGAATTGATTGCATTGATAATTCAAATAATACATCACCAGTTTTATCAAAAGAATTATAAAATTTAATAATACCATCATCAGTTATAGATGCTGAATGTATTTCTGAACTTTTATCTTGTGGAACATTACTCAATAATTCCCATCCTTCATCACCACCAAAATATAAACCTTTTTGATAATTATTATAATGTTTATATAAATTAACAAAATAACCTTTAAATTCAGGTTTGAATTCTTTTAGTTTTGATACAGAGTAAAATCTTATATCCATAATCTAATTATAAAATAATTATATATATTATTTATG
>OBLI01000336.1_pt1 | contig 50690 bp, 42 predicted proteins | sample 1519701 | NCBI WGS metagenome assembly OBLI01 (sample SAMEA3663005, study PRJEB22513) | pig gut metagenome | biome: pig gut; feature: pig-associated habitat; material: faeces | place: France | collected 2012
GCGCGGGCGGCCTACATCGGCGGCTGCCACGGCACGGCCTGCACCATCTCAGACGAGCTGTACGGCGTGCCCGCCGGCGGCACCATGGCCCACGCATGGGTGCAGATGTTCAACACGGAGTACGACGCCTTCAAGGCCTACTGCGAGATCTATCCCACCAACGCCACCCTCCTGGTGGACACCTATGACACCCTGAAATCCGGCGTGCCCAACGCCATCCGCGCTTTCAACGAGGTGCTGAAGCCGCTGGGTATCACCAAGTGCGGCATCCGTCTGGACTCCGGCGACATGGCCTATCTCAGCCGTCAGGCGCGGAAAATGCTGGATGATGCGGGCTGGACGGACTGCAAGATCTCCGTTTCCAACTCTCTGGATGAATACCTCATTCAGGATCTGCTGCTGCAGGGGGCGCAGATCGACCTGTTCGGCGTGGGTGAGCGGATGATCACCGCCAAGAGCGAGCCTGTGTTCGGCGGCGTATACAAGCTGACGGCCGTGGAGGACGAGGCGGGGAACGTCATCCCCAAGATCAAGGTCAGCGAGAATGTGGAAAAGATCACGGTACCCCACTTCAAAAAAGTGTACCGCTTCTATGGACGGGACACCGGCAAGGCCATCGCCGACTATATGACCGTGTATGACGAGCAGGTGGACGACGGGAAGGATCTGGAGCTGTTCGACCCCAACGCCACCTGGAAGACTAAGACCGTGTATAACTTCTCCGCCCGCGAGCTGCAGGTGCCCGTGTTCCTCGGCGGCAAGTGCGTGTACAGCCGCCCCACGCTGGAGCAGATACGGGAGTACTGCCGGCGGGAGGTGGATACCCTCTGGGACGAGGTAAAGCGGTTCGACTATCCCCACAAGTACTATGTGGACTTTTCCCAGAAGCTGTGGCAGATCCAGCAGGATCTGCTGCGCTCCAAGCATTGAACGAAGCCTTATGGCAGGACTGTCCGAAAAGTGCAGTCCTGCCGGCCTTTTAGAAAGAAAGGAATCATCCCCTTATGAAGCAAGTTCAGCGAAAAACAGAGAGAAGAATATCCGCTGCGCTGCGCCTTGTGCTGGTGGCGCTTTTGCTGCTTTTGCAGATCGCCATCGTGGTGGCGCTGACCCAGGTGCTCCGGCAGAAGGCGTACATTGCCTACGCTGTGCTGGAGATCGTGTCAGTCTTCTGCGTGGCGCGGATATACATTCGCCCCGGCAGCAGCAGCTATAAGCCCGGCTGGATCATTCTCATTATGCTGGTGCCGGTGGTGGGGCTGATTTTGTACTTTCTCTGGAACGGCAACCAGGTGAAAAAGAAGCTGGCGCTCAAGACCATGCGTATGCCGCCGGAGCTGCCGGAGGTGCAGGAGAGCAGCGACCGGGCGCAGGCAGAGCTTGCCCGCCGCTGGCCTCGCTGGGCGAAGCTGACGGAGTATCTGCGGCGGCAGGATCTGCCCCTGTTTGCAAACACGGAAATGACCTATTTCCCCACCGGCGAGGAGTATCTGGAGGATCTGCTCGCCCGACTGGAAAAGGCGCAGAAATTCATCTTTCTGGAGTATTACATCGCTTCAAAAGGGCAGATATGGGATCGCATATGCAAGGTTCTGGCGGAGCGCGCTGCCGACGGGGTGGAGGTCAACCTCATCCTCGACGACTTCGGCAGCATGATGACCATGCCGCCGGAGGAGATACAGGCACTGCGGCAAAAGGGGATATGGGTGCAGATGTTCAACCCCGTGCATCACTATGTAAACCGGCTCTATTTCAACTACCGCGACCATAGAAAAATCGCCGTTATCGACGGCGATGTTGCCTACACCGGCGGCGCCAATCTGGCGGACGAATACGCCAATCTCATCGTGCGCTTCGGCTACTGGAAGGACTGCGGCCTGCGTCTGGAGGGGGAGGGCGCCTGGGGCTTCACCCGCCAGTTCATGCACCTGTGGCTGCGTATAGGCGGCGAGCTGCGGGAGCCGTGGGACACCTACCGCCCCTGCAGCGGCGTCGGCGGCGGCGATTTTTGCCAGCCGCTGGTGGACGGGCCTGACAATAACCCCGTCAACACCGTGGAGGACACCTACCAGCAGCTCATCGGCAGCGCCAACCGATATGTCTGGCTCACCACGCCCTACCTGGCTATCGACGAGCCTATGATCCACACGCTGAGCATAGCCGCCGACAGCGGCGTGGACGTGCGTCTTATGCTGCCGGGGATACCGGATCATAAATTTGCCTATATGGTGGCGCAGTCCTATTTCGGCGAGCTGCTGGAGCACGATGTGAAGATCTACACCTACACCCCCGGTCTGCTCCACGCCAAGTCCGTGGTGGCGGACGGCGAGGTGGGCTTCGTGGGGTCTGTGAACATGGACTACCGCAGCTTTCAGCTCCATTTTGAGTGCGGCGCCCTGTTTTCCGGCAGCGCCGTGGCGGCGGTGCAGGAGGACATGAACCGGACGATGGATAAAAGTCAACAGGTGACGATGGAGAGCTGGAAAAAGCGCAAATGGTATGTAAAGATCTTGGGCGCCGTGCTGCGACCCTTTGCCATGTGGATGTAAAAAGGAGAGAGAAATATGCTGATCCATGACATGAAAACCGGCGACCGCTTTGAGGGATACTATATTTTGCAGAACATTGCCCAGCGTACCACATCGGCGGGAAAGCCCTTTCTCACGCTGAATCTGGCCGACCGCAGCGGCGCCGTCACGGCGCAGGTGTGGGATTACACGGGGCCCATCGGGCCGGCGGACGTGGGCAAGGTAGCGTGGATTTCCGGACTGGCGTCCGAATATCGGGGCGCGCCGCAGGTGACGGTGTACCGCATTCGTCTGGCGGCGGAGAACGACGACTTCAAGGTCAGCGACCTGGTGGCCACGGCGCCCATCGAGATGGATGAAACATGGGCGTGGCTGCTGGAGCTGGTGGCGTCCATGGAGGACAAGGACTACCGCGCCGTGTGCGAGAAGCTGCTGGCGGCGTACGGCAAGCAGTTCCGCCTCATTCCGGCGGCCAAGAGCATGCACCACGGCTTTGTGGGCGGCCTGCTGATGCACACGGCTTACATGCTGAAAGCCGCCGATTTCTATGCCGGCCTCTATCCGACGGTGGATCGCAGCCTGCTGCTGGCGGGCACGCTGCTCCATGATTTCTGCAAGTGCGAGGAGTTTGTCACGTCCCCGCTGGGTCTGGTGGCGGAGTACTCCCTGAAGGGGCAGCTGCTGGGGCATTTGGTGCTGGGCGCCGAGGCGGCGGGTTGCGCGGCGCAGGAGCTGGGCATACCGGAGGAAAAATCCGTGCTGCTGCAGCACATGATCCTCTCTCACCACGGTGAGCCGGAGTTCGGCGCGGCAGTGCGCCCCATGTGCATCGAAGCGGAGCTTTTGAGCTACCTTGATCTCATCGACAGCCGCATGGAGATCTACACCGAGGCCATGGAAAACACCCCCGTGGGCACCTTCAGCGGAAAAATTTACGCCATAGACAAGAAAATATATAACCATGAGTGATAGGTTTTCCAATTTTCATACCCACACTTGCCTCTGCGACGGCAAGGACACGCCGGAGGAGCTGGTGCTGCGGGCGCTGGAGCTGGGCTGCCCTGCCCTTGGCTTCAGCGGCCACTCCTACGCCCCCTATGACGAGGGATACTGCATGTCCGTGGCGCAAACGGCGGAATATAAGGCGGAGATCCGCCGCCTGCAGCAAAAATACACCGGCCGCATTTGCATTTATATGGGTATTGAGCAGGACTTTTATTCCGAGGCATTCACGGAGGGATATGATTACGTCATCGGCAGCGTCCATTATCTGCGAAAAAATGGCGCATATCTGCCGGTGGACGCTTCCGAGGCGCAGCAGGCGCAGACCGTGCAAGACTATTACGGCGGCGACTGGTACGCCTTTGCGGAGGACTATTACCGCACGGTGGCGCAGGTTCGGGAGCGCACCGGCTGCCGGATCGTGGGGCATTTTGACCTGGTGACAAAGTTCAACGAGGGGGACACCCTGTTCTCCACCCGCCACCCCCGCTATATTCGGGCGGTTCGGCAGGCGTTGGATGCGCTGGCGCAGGCGGACGTTACGTTTGAGATCAACACCGGCGCCATGGCTCGGGGCTACCGCTCGGAGCCGTACCCCGCCCGCGAGATCATGGAGGAGCTGCGCCGCCGGGGTGTAAAACGCATTCTTTCCTCCGACTGCCACAGCCGGGAAAACCTGCTCTACGGGTTTTCCGAGTATAGAGATTGGATAAAATGACCCGACAGCCCGAAGCGCAAGCAGCACTTCGGGCGTTTTTCTGCGTTCGGCGGAAAAATTTTGCGGTATTTATAGACTTTTCTCCATTTTTTGTATATAATAATATGGATTCTGCGCCGGCGGGGTGTCGGGGCGGAAGATCGTGTGTTACTTAGGAGGAACCTATGGCTTCATTACAGGAAGAAATATCCCGACGTCGGACATTTGCCATCATTTCCCATCCGGACGCCGGAAAAACTACATTGACGGAGAAGTTCCTGCTCTACGGCGGTGCCATCGCGCAGGCGGGCGAGGTGAAGGGCAAGCGCGCCCGCGCCGCCACCTCCGACTGGATGGAGATCGAGAAGCAGCGCGGCATTTCCGTCACCTCGTCGGTGATGCAGTTCCGCCATGACGGCTTCTGCATCAACATTCTGGACACTCCCGGCCATCAGGACTTTTCCGAGGATACCTACCGCACCCTCATGGCCGCCGACAGCGCCGTCATGGTCATTGACGGCGCCAAGGGCGTGGAGCCTCAGACCCGCAAGCTCTTCAAAGTGTGTGCCCTGCGACACATCCCCATTTTCACCTTCGTCAACAAGATGGATCGTGAGACCCGCGACCCGCTGGAGCTGTGCGAAGAGGTGGAGCGGGAGCTGGGCATTGCCACATATCCCGTGAACTGGCCCATCGGCTGCGGCAACGAGTTTCAGGGTGTGTACGACCGAGAAAAAAAGCGCATTCTGCACTTCACCGATGCCGGCCACGCCCGCAAGGCCGCCGTCACCGAGGTGGAGCTGGACGACCCCGCCCTGCCGGAGCTGATCGGCGACAGGCTCACCCAGACCCTGCGGGACGATGTGGAGCTGCTGGGCGCCGGTGCGGAGTTCGACCTGGAGGCCGTGCGGTGCGGCAAGCTGTCGCCGGTGTTCTTCGGCTCGGCTCTCACGAACTTCGGCGTGGAGCCGTTTCTGGAGTCCTTTTTGCGCATGACCACGCCCCCGCTGTCGCGGCAGAGTGACGAGGGGCTTGTGGACGCTTTTTCACCGGACTTTTCCGCCTTCGTGTTCAAGATCCAGGCCAACATGAACAAGGCACATCGGGATCGCCTTGCCTTCATGCGTATCTGCTCCGGCAAATTTGAGCGGGACGCGGAGTATTACCATGTGCAGACGGGCAAAAAGATGCGTCTGTCCCAGCCCCAGGCCATGATGGCCGCCGAGCGTGAGATCGTGGACGAGGCCTATGCCGGAGACATCATCGGCGTGTTTGATCCCGGCATTTTTTCCATCGGCGACACCATCACCGTGCCGGGCAAAAAGTTTCGCTATTCCGGCATTCCCTCCTTCGAGCCGGAGCTGTTCCGCTCCGTGTCCCCCAAGGACACCATGAAGCGCAAGCAGTTCATCAAGGGCGTGCAGCAGATCGCCCAGGAGGGCGCTATCCAGATCTTCAAGTTCCCCGGCAGCGGCTACGAGGACATCGTGGTGGGCGTGGTCGGCTCCCTGCAATTCGACGTGTTCGAGTATCGAATGCGCAGCGAGTACGGCGTGGAGCTGCGGATGGAGGGACTGCCCTACAGCCACCTCATCCGCATCAAGAGCTACGACGGCGACTATCAGGACATGACCCTCTGCACCGATTCCCGCGTCCTGCAGGACTTCAAAGACCGCTATTTCATCGCCTACTGCGGTGCCTGGTCGCTGGGGTTCCTCACCAAGCACAACTCCGGCTTGGAGCTGGACGATCAGCTGAGCGTGTAATAAATATCATATAAAAAATCACCTGCTTAGGGCAGGTGATTTTTCTGTTCGGCCACGTCGTATACGTCCTCCATCTCCACCGCCCACTTGTCCCGAAACACAAGGCGGCGGTTTGCCCGATCAATGGCGTGGAGGGCGCCGGTATGCTGCAAATACGCGCCGCCCTCCTTGCGGGGATCGGGGCGGAAATAGGTGACGGTGACGGTCGGCTCCTCCCGCAGACGGCTCTCCAGCCGCTGCAGTATGTCGTCCAGCCGCCGCCGCTCCTCCTCGCTGCGCTCTGCGCGCCTGTCCGTCAGGCGGGCGGTTTCGTCAATGGCGTCCTCGTAGCCGGTGAGGGCGCGGAAGGAGGAGAACTGCGCCGCCCGCTCCCGCATGGCCATGGGCGGGTGCTTTTCCGAGCGGTGGTGGTGCAGATGCAGAATGTCGTCGTATGCGCCCATGATTTTCTCCCTTCTCATGCTTTGTGGCCGCCGATCTGGCGGTTGCGCTGGGCGGCAGTGGCGCCGTCCTCATAATTCATGCCCTTCAAAATGGCATTTTTGCCGTACTTTTTCTTGATGTCCAGCACCGCCTTCTGCAGGTGCTTTTCCTTTTCCAGATTGGCCGCCTGCTCCTCGCAGGCCGCGTAGTCGGTGAACAGATCCAGCTGCTCCGGCTGCGTCCGGCGGGGCGCAAGTTCTTCCGCCGTCACCCGATCCGCCACCAGACTCATGCGCCGCACGGGGAGGCGCGCGTCCACAATACGGTCAAACAGCGCCATGGCGGCGTCGATGATATACTTGGACGAGGCGGTGGGGCAGGGGAGATGCTCTGTGCCGTGGGCGGGCTTGGGGATGATGCGGCCGTAGGGATCGGTGGCGCGGGGGCCGGCGTATTCCGCGGTGCTGCCCGCGCGGTCGTAGCCCACGGTGAGCACCAGCTGCTCCGCCACCAGACGCTTATCCACCAGCTCCAGCGCCAGCGCGTCCGCCATCTCCCGCACCACAATGCGCGCCTTCTGTGCCGGATAGGCGCAGGAGAGCACCTGGCCGGCGCCCATGGAGCATTTTTCCGGCCGGTAGGCTTTGATGTCCGCCAGCGTCACCGGCTCCCAGCCCCATGCGTGGTCGATGAGCAGCTCGGCGTTCACGCCGAAGAGCCGATACAGGGAGTCTTCGTCCGTCAGCGACCGGCGAGCCACATCTCCCAGCGTGAACATTCCATTGGCTTCCAGCTTTTTGGCATAGCCCTTGCCCACCCGCCAGAAGTCCGTCAGGGGGCGGTGCTGCCACAGCTGCTCCCGAAAGCTGCGCTGGGTAAGCTCCGCGATGCGGGCGCCGTTTCTGTCCGGCTCGATGTGCTTGGCGCCCACGTCCATGGCCACTTTGCACAGAAACAGGTTCGGCCCGATGCCTGCCGTGGCGGTGATGCCCGTTTCCTGCAGCACCGCCGCCATGAGCTTTTGGGCAAAGGCGCGGGGGGTGAGGCCGTACAGGGGCAGGTAGCGGGTGGCGTCGATGAACACCTCGTCGATGGAGTAAACGTGGATGTCCTCCGGCGCCACATATTGCAGGTAAATTTCATAAATTTTTGTGGAAATTTCCATGTAATAGGCCATGCGGGGCGGAGCCACGATGTAGTCCAGCGCCAGCGAGGGATCCGACCGGATGAGCCGGTCGTCGTACTCCCGCACATACAGCTTGTGCTGCGGGTAGGCGCGCTGCCGCCGCTCGTTCACGGCGGCCACCCTCTGCACCACCTCGAAGAGCCTGGCGCGGCCGGAGATGCCGTAGGCCTTCAGGGACGGGGAGACCGCCAGGCAGATGGTCTTCTCCGTGCGGCTGGGGTCGGCCACCACCAGATTGGTGTGCAGCGGATCCAGCCTGCGGGACACGCACTCCGCCGATGCATAAAAAGATTTCAGGTCAATGGCGATATACGATTTTTCCGGCATCCTGCGCCGCCTCCTTCCGCTGCCTTTTTTCTTATTGTACTCGATAGAACACCTGTTTGCAAGCAAAAAACAAAAAAACAGCTCCCACCAAAAGATGGGAGCCGAAAAATGCTGCCTTCAGCTTTTGCCGTGAATGGAGCCGCCGCACTTGGGGCAGGTGATGATGATCTTGCCCTTGCCGCGGGGCACGCGGCACACGGTGCGGCAGTTGGGGCAGGTGAAATATTTGTGTTCCTTGTCCATGCTGCGCATCCGGCGGGTTCTGGAGCCGCTGCGGAGGGGGTTATAGATCTTCGTTAGAAACCAGGCGTTTTCCTTGCGCCGCTTGAGCAGATTGCGGGAAAACATGCGGAACAGGATCCACACCATCAGCAGGAGAGACGCGGTAGAGAGAATGGTGTGCACCGTTTCGCTGCCGCTGCGCATGAAAAGATTCACGGTGTTGAGCACCAACAGCAGAACGATGGACGCCCAGCCCAGCTGGTCGGAGCCGTTGCGCCCGTACATGAAGCGGGAAAATGCGTTGCCCAGTTTTTGGAAGAAACTCATAGTGCTGCCTCGATTTCTATGCCGGTTTTCATCTGCATTATTTTACAGGAAAAGACCCGACAGGTAAAGGGGAGTTTTACAAAGTTTACAAATTTGTTACGAATTATTCTTGCTGCGGCGCTTTACTTTCGCGGACTAAAATGGTAAAATATAAGCAACTATAAAGGAGGGCTGACGCCATGCTTCGTCCTGCAAAGTCTAAAATCGCTACCAAGCAAAAGAGCGACCTGCTGTATAAGGCCATTTTGAAGCTGGAGACCGAGGAGGAGTGCTACAACTTCTTCCAGGATCTGTGCACCATTTCGGAGATGCGCTCCATGGAGCAGCGTTTTGAGGTGGCTACGCTGCTGAATAATGGCATGATTTATAACGAGATATTGGAAAAGACCGGGGCCTCCAGCGCCACCATCAGCCGGGTGAATCGGTCCCTCCTCAATGGAGCCGGGGGCTATGAGAGCATTCTGGAGAAGATGAAGGAGAGCGGCGAGGAATGAACGCATACGAGGGGCTGGCCGGAGCCTACGACGCCCTGACGGGGGACGTGGGCTACGAAAAGCGGGCGGATTATCTGGAGAAGCTGTTTGCCCGCAGCCGCATTCCGGTGCGCACCGTGCTGGATCTGGCCTGCGGCACCGGCACCATGACCTGGCTGCTCACCGCCCGAGGCTATGAGTTGATCGGGGCGGACGCCTCCGAGGAGATGCTGGCCGCCGCCATGATGAAAAGCGGCAGCGTGGCGGGCGTCGCGCCCATTTTTCTGCACCAGTCCATGCCCGAGCTGGATCTCTACGGCACCGTGGACGCCGCCATCTGCTGTCTGGACAGCCTGAACTATCTCACCAGCCCCGCTGATGTGCAGCGCACGTTTCAGCGCCTGCATCTGTTCATCGCCCCCGGCGGCCAGCTGATTTTTGACGTGAATACGCTGGCAAAATTCCGGAGTCTGGATGGGCAGGTGTTTCTGGACGAAACGGAGGACGCCTACTGCGTCTGGCGCACGGAGTTCAGCCGGACGATCTGCTCCTACTGGGTGGATCTGTTCCGCAGGGAAAAAGACGGGCGCTATCGGCGCAGCACGGAGCTGCACCGCCAGCGGTACTATGCGCTGGAGGAGCTGACGCAGTGGCTGCGGGAGGCCGGCTTCGGGAATATCCGCGTGTACGGCGACTGCCGCCTGCGCAGACCCGCCGAGGGCGAGCAGCGCATCTATTTCTGCTGCACCCGAGAATAATTATTTTTCCGTAGGGCGGGGTGACCACACCCCGCCGCAAATTATGGACGCACATATTGTTTTGCATCCGTAGGGGGCGGCGTCCTCGACGCCCCGTTTTCTAAACCACATAATAAAGAAGGGATTTTCAAATTATGAGCGATAGAATCGTCAGAGCCATCACCTCCGATGGCATGGTGCAGGCGGCAGCCATCAGCAGCCGCGGCCTCACCGAGCGCGCCCGACAGATCCATAAGACCTTGCCGGTGGCCACGGCGGCCTTGGGACGTACCCTGGCCGGCTGCGCCATGATGGGCAACGCCCTCAAGGGGCAGGGCGCCAGCCTGACCCTGCAAATTAAGGGCACCGGCCCTCTGGGCACCATTCTGGCGGTGTCCGACCCGTCGGGAAATGTGCGGGGCTATGTGACTGATCCCCAGGTGGATCTGCCCCTGCGGCCGGACGGCAAGCTGGACGTGGGCACGGCTGTGGGCGCCGAGGGCGGCACCATGACCGTGATCAAGGACCTGAACATGAAGGAGCCGTATGTGGGCACCGTGGATCTTCTGGGCGGCGAGATCGCCGAGGACATCGCCGGCTATTTTGTGGAGTCGGAGCAGATCCCCACGGCCTGCGGCCTGGGAGTGCTCATTGAGCGGGATCAGAGCGTCCGCGCTGCCGGCGGCTACCTCATTCAGCTGATGCCCGGCGCCGACGAGGACACCATTACCAAGGTGGAAGGCGGCGTGCTGGCCGCCGGCAATGTGTCCGCCCTTCTGGATAAAGACCCCGATCCGGAGCATCTGCTGCGGACGGTTTTGTCCGACTTTGAGGTGAAGATCTTGGAGTCCGATCCGGTGGAGTACAAGTGCTACTGCAGCCGCGAGCGGGTGGAGCGCGCGCTCATCTCACTGGGGCCGGATGAGCTGAAAAAGATCCTCGAGGAGCAAGGCTCCTGCCATATGACCTGCCAGTTCTGCGATGCGGAGTATGAGTTTACGGCGCCGCAGCTCCGGCAGCTCATAGATAATTTGGAGGGCAAAAAATAATTGGCAAAATATGATTTTTGGTGTTGACAACAGGACGGCTTTTCGGTATAATAAATCCTGTCGTTACGAGTGGAACGGCGAAAAGCGGGAGCATAGCTCAGCTGGTTAGAGCACCTGCCTTACAAGCAGGGGGTCACTGGTTCGAGTCCAGTTGTTCCCACCAAAGATATGGCCAAGTAGTTCAGTTGGTTAGAACGCCAGCCTGTCACGCTGGAGGTCGTGGGTTCGAGCCCCATCTTGGTCGCCATATGCCTCTGTAGCTCAGTTGGTAGAGCAGCGGACTGAAAATCCGCGTGTCGTTGGTTCAACTCCGACCGGAGGCACCATTTGCGGGCGTAGCTCATCTGGTAGAGCGCGACCTTGCCAAGGTCGAGGTAGCGAGTTCGAGCCTCGTCGCCCGCTCCAAAAACAGAGAGGACTTCGGTTCTCTCTGCCATTCGGTGACATAGCCAAGTGGTAAGGCAAGGGTCTGCAAAACCCTCATTCCCCGGTTCAAATCCGGGTGTCACCTCCATATTAACTAAACGGTATAGATGCGTCTGGCGAAAAGTCAGGCGCATCAACCGTTTCCGGGCTTTTTAGGACCCGGATTTCTTCTTTCAAACCATAGATGCAAATCGCTGTTTCAGAGCGTCTGCCCCGATTCGAACCGGGCGGTTTCCCTTTTCGGGCAGATGCATTCAGCCAGCGCCCTTTTTGAATGGCGATTTTTCCGACTGGCAGCGGTATTTTTCTCAAAAAAAACTCACAAAGAATTGGGCGTCGTTTTGTTGGTCCTGACGGACTGAGAAAGCGGCGCCCTTTTTCATTTCAAAAAGGGCGCTGGTTGTAGCGTTAATATTTTGTGGGCCGGAGTCTTAGCAATAAGATTCCGGCCATTTTTTGTTTCAGAGAGGAGTTCACTTATGCCGCGCTATTTCATGCGAGACACGCCGCTGCAGGCGATGGAGCAGTTGATGATGTCTCAGCCTAGACAAAAGCCCCGAGGCGGTGGGATATACCGCAGCCCATTTCATTACACGCCCAAAGATGTGGCGTGCAAATACTGCCAGAGCTATGATCGCAAGCATTCGTGCCGCCTGTATGAATGCACCTGTCTGGGGGAACGGATCGAAGCAGGTGTACTCGAGTTGAATGAGTTTGTGCGGGACTGCTTCGCACTCTCTATGGGGCCACAGCTCCGAAAACGGATGCATCAGCAATTCAGAGAACGGAAACCTCAATTCTTCCTGTCAGATGCCCACCGGCGAAGATGGACACACTGGCGAGAGCGCTGCTGGCGCTTGTCCGACCGGAACAAAGCTGCCCTCTTCCTTCTCACGGCATACGAGAGCCTTTGGCGCAGGATGGTCTGGAAATGCGGGAATGACGGCTTTGACTTCCAAAGTGTTCGTCTCGGAGGGATCGAGCCGGAGCTATACAGCGTATACCAGGCGGCGAAGGCCATTGCGGTCGGCTGCTGCAATATTACTCTTGCGGACCTTGCGTCTCCGGAATTGGTCACAGATGAGGCGTTCCACCTGATTACCGGCGCACTGCTGATGGCCAAGTACGGAGATGTGGTTTTGAATTTGGAAAAAGGAGCTGATATAACATGATGATACAGGCGGTGCTTGGCAATCCGTATCACCCAGAATATGGCGTGGCGACCATCCCGTTCCCCATCCCACATGACCAGTACGCCCACTGCATGGAGCTGCTGGAGGCTCTGGAGATTGGCGATGCGGTCAAAGCCGATTGCCAGGTGCAGGAGATCAACAGCTTTTACTCTGTGCTCAAGCGCATGGAGATGCTCACGGTCAATGTGGAGGAGCTGAACTATCTCGCCAAGCGGCTGGATAGTTTCGATACCGGCGAAGCCGCACAGTTTCAGGCGGTGGCCCACAAGCTGGAGCTTTTCGAGCTGAAGGATCTGATCAACCTGACCTTCTGCTGCCAACAGGCTACCGTCATTACGGACTTTTCAGACCTCTCCGCTGTTGGCCGGGACCACTACATGAATTTACATGGCGGCAGTGCCAAAACGGACGAACTGAAAGCGCTGGACGGCGAAGCCGTGGCCCGGTCGCTCATAGCGGGAGGCGGCGGCACGGTCACGCCCTATGGGGTTGTGTATGATAACGGCATGAAATTGGAGCAGGTCTACGACGGGCAGTTCTTCCCCTGCTATTACTATGAGCCGAATGCCATCACGGTTGCGGTGACCGCCAAGTCCGAGCCGGAGGATACGGAGCATATCACATGGCTGTACCTTCCTATGGCGCAGGAGGAGGTGGACCGTGCCCTCCAGCGTGCGGGCATTATGAATCCTGCGGATGCCCGGCTTCGCTTGGAGGATACGCAGATGCCGGATGAAGTGGATGCGATGCTGGATATGGAACAGGAAAGCCTTGCAGCCCTCAATGCACTGGCGCAGGCAGCGAGGCCACTTTCTAATGACGACATCATAAAGCTGGGTGCGGTGGTGGCCATGGCAAAGCCGCAGAGCGCAGAGGAGATCAAAATGCTCGCGGAAAGCCTCGACTTGTTTGACTTCGTCCCCGGCGTTCATACGCCTACGGAGTACGGCAAGTACATGATTCAGGAATCTGAGCGCTTCGAGTACGATGAGAATTTGGAGGCGTTCTACGACTACGAAGGCTACGCCCTGCAGCGCATGAATGCAGAGGACGGGATGTTCACGGATCGCGGGTACATAGCCTACAAAGGGGGTATCGCCTTGAAGGAAGTTATGGAATGCGGGCAGGGCGAGCAACCAGCACCGGAGCCTTGGCAGGGTGAGAACCGGGACGAAATGCTCCGCATGACGCTATATGCCAAAAACAAGGCGGGCTATTCGCTTGTCCTTCCCGCCGACGAGGAATACCTCTCTGCCGCAAAGTCATATTTGGGCGTTGGAGATTTTGCGGAAGCCGTGATTCGAGATGTGCGCTTCAAGGTGCCGTACATCGGTGAACTGATCTGCGACACGGACTGCCCCTCTGTGGAGGAGTATAACAAGTTTGCCGAGGCGATGGAGAGTATTTGGCAGAAAGACGGCGCTCTGCTGACCTATGCCGCTGTGCTGGATGCCGAGCGGCCCGACACTCTGGGCAGGGCCTACGAGCTGCTGCAAAACTTGGAGAACTACGAACGCATCGTCGAGGGCACCTACGGCTACGGCCAGCAGCGGCTAAAGGAGAAGCTGGGGCTGGATGACGCAGCGGTGGAAATGCTGGACGGCTACATGGACTTTGAGAAGTACGGCGAGGAGTGCATGGAAGCGGACGGCGTGGTTACGACGGAGTTTGGCCTGCTGCGGCGGTTGGAGCCGCCTTTTGCAGCGCACACCTTGCAGATGAGAGGCATGGTCTGAGTGAGAGTGAAATTCACATCAGGGGGCCCCCCTTTTCTTCGGGAGCGGCGCAGATTCCCATTGACTTGTGGGCGGTCCTGTGGTAGTTATGTTGTGTACCGACACAGAACGGAAAATAAAAAATGGAGGTACAGAATGAAAAAACTGCAAATCATGGCGTGGGTGCTGAGTGCGCTGCTCCTCACAGGCTGCGGAGGGTCTGGGACACCTACAAATACGGACAATCTGCCGCAAACATCTGCTACCGATGCTTCCGAGACCACGACAACGCAAAATGGGAACGAATATGCTTCGGAGGAAACGACGCCGGGGCAGGACGAAAAGCCCCGCGCTTCCGACGCAGCTCCTGGACAGATGACTGAAAAGGACACTTCTGCGGGAACCACAAAGCCTGCGGTGGGGAAAACTCCTGCGCGGGAAAATGGAGCGAGTGCGCCGTCTAAGGCGGGGCCTGCTGGGGGTGAATCATCCGATTCGGCAGGGAGTAGTTCTTCCAAGCCTGCGGGGAATAGTCCATCCGTACCTGCGGGGAATGAGCCATCTACACCTGAGGGGAGTGGGACGGATGCGGTGGAAACACCTGCGCCGCAGCCGGAGGAGAAATCTTTTAACATGGACTACTGGCTGGCTTATGCCAAGGACTACGCCGTGGGCATTGGTCTGCGGCTGGATGAAAATGCGGCGGATAGCTGGGACACGCCCATCCGATGCAGCAGTAAGACGGAGGATATTCTGGCTGCTTATATCCAGGATGACCTATCGTACTACAAAAATGAGGAAGGCTGCATGGCTGTGTGGATATGGGCGGAACAGGTGGGAGATGGACAGTATGAATTGTTCATCGGTCGCGGGTAACGCAAAATTTATAGGAGAAAGGCTCTCGTGGAGGGCCTTTTTCTTATGGCAAAATTTAGGAGAATGGGAGGGTTAATTTGAAACGAATTATCAAGTGCGGGACGGTGTTTCTGCTGGCGCTGGTGCTGTGTTTATGCCTGCTGCCTACCACAGCTTTTGCGGCATCTAAGCAGGTGTATATTTGGAATTTTCCGCTGTCAGACGACACGCTAAAATCCAGCGGCAAGTGGGGGCATGGGGCGTTAAACCTGCGGTTTGGGTATCATGTGGCAGCCAACAACTACACGCAGTTTCGGTGCCTGGATTCCTGGCAGGGGGAGGTGGCCTACTGCATTGAGCCGGGTGTGCCGCAGAAAAACTATGATTCTCTTACGGACCACGATGACACATGGTGGGACCGCATGACCCTGCCTGCCGGGCATCCCCTTACGCCCCGCGAGGTGCAGCGGCTGATTGGGCGGGTTATGAGCTACGGCTACCACGGCTCTATCGGCGGGGGCTGGTGGGCGGATGTGGAAGCTACGGCGGAGAAAATGGCCTGGGCCTATGCCACGCAGATTCTCATTTGGGAGGTGGTGGTAGGCGAACGGGACAGCAGCTTCCGCCATATTGATGTGAAGTCTATGGGTTATAACGAAGCCTTGGAACGGGTGGATAGCACCCATCCCCTGCGGAGTAAAATTCTCAGCTACTATGATTCCATTGTAGATTCTGTGCAGACCCACAGCAAGCGTCCCAGCTTTTGCGGGTCTTTGCCTTCCAATGCGGGGACGCTGGAGCTGAGTTGGGACGGAAGCAAGTTTGTGGGCAGCGTCACGGATGCAAATGGGATGCTGGAAAGGTACAGCTTCAGCTGTGAGGACGCGGACTTGACTTTCAGCAAGAGCGGGAATGTGCTGACGGTTTCCACGGAGAAACCTATCCCGGAGGCTGTCACCGTGGTGGGCAGCAAAAATGGCACTACTCATGCGGGCGTGGTAGTCTGGGGCGACGGCGTGTGGGGATCGGCTACCGGTATTCAGGATGTGGTCACCTATTCCGCCAGCGTTCGGGACCCGGTGACGGCTTATCTCGAAATCAAGACCGCTGCCATCCCCGGCAGGATCACAGTGAAGAAAGTGGACGCCGAGGGTGCGCCTTTGCAGGGGATTCGGTTTCTGCTGGAATCCTCTGCGGACCAGGTGAACTGGAAGAAAGTGAGCACAGCGGAAACGGGTACGGGCGGCTCCGTTTGCTGGGAAGATTTGACAGCAGACGGCGGCACCTACTACCGGGTGACGGAGGTGCAGGCGGCGGAGGGAATGACGCTGCTGACGGAGCCTTTGTTTTTGGGGACGCTGGATGCAAGCGAACACGACATCACCATTACCGCCTGCAACAATGCGGGCTTTGCGCTGCCCTTTACGGGCGGCACAGGCTTCACAATTTATATTCTGTTTGCGACGCTCATGCTCGGCATGGGTGTTTATTTTTGCAAAAAATCCACGATGAAAAAGGAGAACTGAACGATGAAGAAAGCAAAACGACTTTGGGCGCTGCTCCTGGCTATGGTCATGGCCTTGGGGCTTATCACCACGGCGTTCGCGGCGCCGACCATTGACTCCGGGCGAAAGGCGTCCCTTTCCCTTTACAAGTACGACATCACGGCAGCCAGCGCAGACGGAGCGTGGGATGCGGCGTCCTATGTCAGCACCGGTGTGCAGGACGATGCCGTTACCGACAAGCTGGCAAAGTACGCCATCCAGGGCGTGGAGTTCACCTATCTGCGGGTGGCGTCCATCTCCACTTACAGCCAGCGGGAGAATGGACAATATAAGGTGGGTGTGCTGTACGGATTTGCGGATGATGCGGTGCTCCAGGCCATTGGACTGACTAAGGCGGACGCTTACAAGAGAGGGAACGGCGTGTTCTACTTTACCTCCGACAAGCTGAACAAAGCCCTGGCGGACGCTTTGGCCGACAATGCTACCACCGTCAAAAATGCGCTGGAGATTGCCGTCCGGAACGGAGGCAAGGCCATGCCCGAGACGGATGAAAACGGACACAGCAAGGTCGGTGGACTGGAGCAGGGGCTGTATCTGGTGGTGGAGACCCGTGTGCCGGAGAATGTTATCAGCACCTGTAACCCGTTTTTTGTTTCCCTGCCCATGACCACTATCGACGGCAAAGACTGGAACTATGATGTGACCGTGTACCCCAAGAACCAAACCGGCAGCCCGGACCTCGAAAAGACCGTCCGGGAGGACAAGAACAGCACCGGCAAGAATACCGGCAGTCTGACCGACATTGCGGATGGCTATGCACATACTGCCACCGCTTCCGTGGGCGATGTGGTGGACTATCAGATCATCAGCACACTGCCCACCATTACCTCCAAGGCTACCAGCCTCACTACCTATACCTTTGTGGACACGATGAGCGAGGGCATCCGCTACAACAGAAGCGATGTGATCATTGAGTTCTTCCGGGATGCCGGATGCACCGATGAGATCACCGCTTGGGACGAGGATTCCGGCAAGTTTGTCGTCAGCTATGATGACGCTGCCAACACCATGACCATTGGTATGACAGAGACCGGGCTGGCGGACATCAACGAATCTGAGAGCGTCTACACGGACAGCGTGAAGCGTGGTTACAGCGACTGTACCATGCGGATCACCTATGCCGCTACCCTTACCGCTGACGCACAGCTGGGTGATACCGACAACCCCAACGAGGTGGTGCTGACCTGGAAGCGCACCAATACCGGTTACTTTGATACGCTCCAGGACTGCTGCCATGTGTATATCTACGGTGTGGATGTGCTGAAACAGTTTTCGGATGGCAAGGGTGACCTGGCCAATGTTCATTTCCTGCTGCACAACGACACGGACGGCTATTTTGTGACGGCAAAGCTGGTGGACGGCGTGTACCATGTCACCGGCCACGAGGCGAAGGAGAGCAAGGCCACGGCGTTCGTGCCCAACGGGGAGGGGCACATCCGGGTCATGGGTCTGGAGGACGATACCTATACGATGACAGAGACCGCCACCGACAAGGGGTATGTGCTGCTGAAAGACGGCATTGAAATTGTCATTACCGCTGCGGAGAGCGAGAGCGCCTGCGAGACCTGCGGCGTGAAGCTCCTGACGGCCAGCGGCAGCGTCAACGGCGACGCGGTGGACATGGAGGACGGCAATGCCATCGTGCCGCTGACGGTCATCAACAACCCCGGCTTCAACCTGCCTAAGACAGGCGGCTACGGCACCTGGATGTTCACCGTGGGCGGCTGTATGCTGCTGGGCGTGGCGGCGTTTATTGTGGTCCGGGGGCGGAAGCACAATAGGAACGACCAGTGAAGTGGCGACTGCTGGCGGTAGCCTGTGTGCTTCTGGCGCTGGGATTGCTGCTCTACCCGCTTATGGGTGAACTGGTAAGTGAAAAGTATCACTCGGATGTGGAAACAGTCTATACCAATGCCATCGAAGACGCCAACGACGCGAAGCTGGCCGAGCAGCGTCGGGCGGCGGAGATGTATAACGCCTTGCTACGGGGTGAGGCGGCAGTCAGTACGGGAGGGGCTTCTGCTCCTCCCGTGGACTATGCAGAGCAGCTCGCCGTGGGCGGGGCCATGTGTACTATCGACATCCCGAAAATCGGCGTGTATCTCCCGGTGCGGCACGGCACGGGAGCGGAGACGCTGGAACGGACCGTGGGGCATGTGGTGGGGACTTCCCTGCCTGTGGGCGGGGCAGGCACCCATGCGGTGCTGTCGGCACACAGCGGGATGGCTTCGGCGAAGCTGTTTTCGGACATTGACCAGTTGGCGAAAGGCGATGCTTTCTATATCCATGTGCTGGGTGAGGTGCTGGCCTACGAGGTGGACCAGATTGCCACAGTGCTGCCTTCGGACACATCGCTGCTGCAAATCGAGGACGGGCAGGACCTGGTAACCCTGGTGACTTGCACGCCCTTTGGGGTGAACACCCACCGGCTGCTGGTGCGGGGACATCGGGTGCCGTATGTGCCGGAGCTGGTGGTAGAAAATGGAAAAACTCCGAGGGCTGCGTCTTCGTGGACGCAGCACTATCTCACGGGCTTGGGCGTTGGCCTTGGTGTGTTGGCTTCAATCGGCGGGGTCTGCTTCTTTGCAAGGAGGCGACGCCGTGGGTAAAAAAGCTGCTTTGTTGGCGGTGGCACTGGCCGTGGCGGGGCTTTGTATTCTGCTGTGGCCGGTGGTTTCCGGGCATAGGCTGCAAGCGGACATGAGCGCAGCGGCACAGGGCTTTTTGGAGGAGGCGAGACAGCCGTACCCCGAGTTGCTGGCAGACTTGCAGGGATATAACCAGCGCATTTATACGGAGCGGCAGGCGGGACTGGCCGACGCTTTGGCCTGTGAGGAGCCTGCTGTATTGCTGAGAGACTGCGGCGTGGAGGACGAGATTATAGGCGTGCTGGAGATACCCACGCTGGAGCTGGTCATGCCGGTCTACTTGGGCGCTTCGGATTCGCACCTTGCCGCAGGGGCCGCCGTGCTGGGGAACACTTCGGCGCCCATTGGCGGCGTAAATACCAACTGCGTTATTGCCGGGCATAGAGGATGGTATGGCGCGGATTATTTTCGGCACATAGACCGCTTGCAGGCGGGCGATATGGTAACGATTACGAATCTATGGGAAACACTCACCTATGCCGTGGTTGATATGAAGATCATCCAGCCGAACCAGGTGGACAAAATCAAAATCCAGCCGGGGCGTGACCTGCTGACGCTCATCACCTGCCATCCCTACGCCAGCGGCGGACGGCAACGGCTGGTGGTGTATTGCGAAAGAAGGAAGTGATGCATTATAGAGCCTATTGGCAAAGCCAGATTTGTCGGGGACGATGGCATCCTCTATTACGATGCAAAGGCGTTTCTGGACTGTATCCGGGAGGAACTGCCCTATCGGGATACCACCGGGTTTCGCTACGAAGTCCTGACGGACGATCCTGCCGTCCGCAAGGCGGCAGATGATATTTTGCTGGATTTCTTCGGTGAAGAAGATCCATATACACTATCCGAATACACACAGAAAATGGGAGGGATCTAAAGATGTTTACATCCGAGAAAATGGTGAAATTCCTGCGGGAAAAATACCCGCCCGGCACCCGCATTCGGCTGGTTTCCATGGAGGACCCCTATGCGCCGGTAGCACCCGGCACAGAGGGTACGCTTGTGTGCGTAGATGACGCCGGGCAATTTCAGATGAAATGGGACAACGGGCGGACTCTGGCCCTTATCCCCGGCGAGGACAGCTTCACTGTCCTGCCGCCCGAACGCAGCGTGCTGAAGTTGTATATGCCGCTGACTGCCGAACTCTACGAGCCGGATGAGTGGGGCGATATGCCGGAGGAGCCGGAACGGCTCGCCGGCGGCGAATTGGCATCGTATGAGGACAATATCCGCAGCGCCTTATTCAAAAACCGCATGCAGGAGGAACAGGTCAGAGGCATCATGTACTGGTACAGAAAACCGGACAGCGTCAACGACAAGGTACATTCCGTTGTCTTCGATGTGGAGCAGCGGCACGGCAGGCTGTGGGGCGTGGCGGAGTGCCAGATCAGCGGTGAACTGTCGGCCGGAGAGCTGGCTGCGCTGAAGAAGTACATCTCCGGCCAAGCCTCGGATGGCTGGGGCGAAGGCTTCGAGCAGCGTGAGATCGAACTGGACGGCGGCCGGGAACTGTATGTCCACCTGTGGCAGGATGAGGACTGGAGCATCCGGACGGAGCAGGAGCGGTTCGAGCCTTACTGGGACAAGCTGCCTCAGCTGTGTTTTACCCTGCTGCCGGGTACGGGGCAGCTCATCTGCGTGAAGCGTGGGGAGAGCGGGTACTATCCCAGCGACTGGTCTACGCCGGATGCACAGGAAAACCGCCGCATTGCGGATGAGCAGAACCGGAAGCTGGGTGTGACACCCGCTCAGGAGGAAGCTATGAAGATCGGCAGCATGTGCGGCTGGGATGTCCCCGGCGCAGACCCGGATCACTGCATGCATCTGGGCACCGACTGCGCCAAAAGCGTTATTGACCAGTACGGCTACAAGCGGGTGGGCTTTGTGCTGGCCAACACCTTGCAGGAGCAGTCCTATGACGGCCGCTATCATGAGACCAATAAGCGGTGGGGCCGCTCCATCTTCGTCCACGAAGATGGAGGACACCGGCACACCTTCCTCATAAACAGCCATCCCGCCGTGTTGGACGGATTCGTCAGCGAATACCGGGCAGAGCTGGCAAAGCTGCATCTGTTCGGCGCAGAACACTGTGAACCCAACTCCGGGGAGCAGGATTTTACCGGCAGGGTGCTGATCCTGTCGCCGGATACACTGCGGGAATCCTACTGGCAGCCGGAGAATCAGCTGTGGCTGGCCCTGAGCGGCTTTGGCTGTCAGCCCCACGCCCGTGGACGCTCGGTACTCTGCACCTGTTTGGGAGACGGCGAGACCACGAGATGGAACCGCTCCGAGTTCGTGGGCATTATCCGTGACGAGTGCATCCCTGACTGGGCAGCGGAAAAATTGGCCGAGCTGCGGCGTGGGATGCATGAAATGACAATGTAAGGAGGACGCAAAATGAAAACTGCAAAGCGTATCATGCTCATGCTGAGCATCACGGCGCTGCTGTGCTGCCTGCTGTCTGTGGCGGCCTTTGCCGCAGGCAGCGGCGATGTAGCGGGCGCAGTGGAGAGCACCTGGACGGCGGCGTCCGGGCAAATCAAGTCGGTGGTCAACAAGGTGGTTTTTCCCGCTATTGACATGATTCTGGCTATTTTCTTCTTCGTGAAGCTGGGGACGGCGTATTTTGACTATCGGAAAACAGGGCAATTTGAATGGACGGCTCCGGCTATCCTGTTTGCCTGTCTGGTCTTTACGCTGACGGCACCGCTGTATATTTGGAGTATTATCGGGGTATGAGTGGGAAATTGCGCTGTTGGTTGGCGGGACGGTTTTTGCATGTTCAGGAGGTGATGAATTGTTTATATGGGACTTTGTAGCGGACAAAATACTGGGCCAGATCGTGGATTGGTTTTATGGACAGGTGGTGGGTTTTCTCGGAAATTTCTTTTCCGAGATGGGCAGCATGGGCGCAGAGCTCTTCGAGATGAACTGGGTGCAGAGCGTGGTGCTGTTTTTCTCCTATTTGGGCTGGGCCCTGTTTGCCACGGGACTGGTGGTGGCTGTGTTTGAATGCGGCATCGAGTATTCCGCTGGGCGGGGCAATGTGAAAGAGACGGCGCTGAATGTCCTTAAGGGCTTTCTGGCCGTCTCTCTTTTTACCCAGGTGCCGGTGCGGCTTTATTCTTTGGCAATTTCCTTGCAGGGCACCTTGACGGCGGGCATCACCGGCTTTGGGTCCACCAGCATCGGGGATGCGGCAAAGGTGGCGCTGGCAGATCTTGAAAACCTGGAAAGCCTAACGGAGTCCACCTATCCCCTGCGGGGCTTTGGGCGGGAGACCAGCGGGCTTATGGTTCTTTTCTGCCTTATCCTCATGGCCTATGCGGTCATCAAGGTGTTTTTCAGCAATCTGAAGCGCGGCGGTATTTTGCTGATCCAGATCGCCGTGGGGAGCCTTTATATGTTCTCCGTGCCCAGGGGGTATGGAGACGGATTTATCCAGTGGTGCAAACAGGTCATCGGCCTGTGCCTCACGGCGTTCTTGCAGGCCACCATCCTTGTGGCCGGGCTGATGGTATTCAAAGATCACGCCCTGCTGGGCTTGGGGCTCATGCTCTCTGCCGGGGAAATTCCCCGCATCGCTGGGGCCTTTGGGCTGGACACCACCACGAAGGCCAATCTTACCTCGGCGGTTTACACGGCCCAAAGCGCCGTCAATATTGCCCGGACGGTGGCGGCCAAATGAGGTGCATTACTATGGACAGCCTGTTTGACGGCATTGGCGGCTTTCCGCTGGCGGCTATACACAACGGTGTCATCCCCCTATGGGCCAGCGAGATCGAGCCGTTTCCCATTCGAGTCACGCAGCAGCGGCTGCCGGGGATCCAAATGGGCGCATATGTTCGTTAAACTTGTCCGGTATGCTGCCTCTGCGCTCCTATTCTCGTTAGACTTGTCAATAGCTTATGCGCCGCAGTTGGGCTATGCTTTGCTTGCCTCGGGAGAGGCGGAAAGGAGCAGGCTATGGAAGAAAAGAAGAACCTCTGTGCGCCTATTGGGAAAGACAAATACGGCAGCAACATCGTGGTGGACTTTGACCGCCGGGACAGCGACAAGACCTCCGCCAATATCCTCATTTTGGGCAACAGCGGCCAGGGCAAGAGCTACCTCATCAAGCTGCTGATCTGCAATCTGCTGGAAGCGGGCAAATCGGTGATTGCCCTGGACGCCGAACATGAGCTGGAGGAGCTGTGCGAAAACTTAGGTGGGTGCTTCATTGACCTAATGGCCGGGGAAAAGCGCATCAATGTGCTGGAAGTGCGGAGCTGGAACGAGGACGCCGACAGCGCCACGGATGAAACAGTTCCGGAGGCCTTCCGAAAGTCCACCCTGCTGGCTCGGCACATTTCTTTTTTAAAGGACTTTTTCCGGGCCTACAAAGACTTCTCTGACCCGCAGCTGGACACCATAGAGATCATGCTGTCCAAATTATATGCCCGTTGGGGCATTACAGAGGAGACGGACTTGCGCCAGCTTGCGCCGGGGGACTACCCCATCCTCTCCGATCTGTATGACCTCATGCAAGAGGAACTGGCCCAATACAAGCCGGGCGCGCTGTACACGCAGGAGCTGCTGCAGGAGGTGCTGCTGGGTCTGCACTCCCTGTGCGTGGGGGCGGATGCGCCGTTCTTCAACGGACACACCAATATCTCCGGTGACCGTTTTCTGGTGTTCGGCGTAGGCGGTGTGCTGACGGCGGCTAAGAGCCTGCGGAACGCCCTGCTGTTCAATGTGCTGGCGTATATGTCGGACCGGCTGCTGACGGCTGGCAACACTGTGGCGGTACTGGACGAGCTGTACCTGTGGCTGTCTAACCCGGTGGCCATTGAGTACATCCGCAACTGCCTGAAACGTGTGCGCAAGCGGGACTCGGCGCTGGTAATGGCTTCTCAAAACTTGGAAGATTTCGACCAGGAGGGCGTGCGGGAGATGACAAAACCGCTTTTTGCCATCCCGCCCCACCAGTTCCTGTTCAATCCCGGCTCCATCGGCAAGCGATTTTACATGGACATGCTGCAGCTGGACGAGGCGGAGTTTGAACTCATCCAGCGGGCAAGGCGTGGCGAGTGCCTGTATAAGTGCGGCATGGAACGGTACCATCTGGAGGTGAAGGCGCCGACGCACAAGGCGGCGCTGTTTGGCTCGGCTGGCGGGCGGTGATGGAGGAGGTGACCTTGCATGAGTACACAGCTTGTTCGTTTGGCGACCGCCGTGCTGACCAGCGAAAAAGGCCGCAAAACAGTCGGGTGGGTGCTGACGGCGATTTTGTCGCCGGTGATTTTATTGGTGGCGTTCTTGTGCTGTGTAGGTTCCGGCACAGCCGAGCACAACAGCGCTGTCGTATCGGCGGCGTTCTATGGGACGGAGCTGTCTGAAAGTATCCCGGAAGAATACCGGATGCAGCTCACGCAGATGCGGGGTTCTTTCTCCCATTTGGATGCGGCGGTAGCCGAAGTCAATCAGAAAGCCGAGGGAAACAGACTTGACCCGATACAGGTCAAGGCTGTTTTCTTTGTCCTCTGCTTTGGAGAGGATGCGCTGTCGCAGGCGGATGCAGAGGCGTTTGCGGCTTGCTTTTATGAAACGGAAACAAGGGTGCGGGAGGAGACGGATGAAACCTATGAGGTGGCCGTGCCGCTTCCTATGGAGGACGTCTATGCGCAGCTATCCGTGTGGCTGGACCGTGCGGTCACGGCGGAGGAACGCTCCAATGCCGTGAAGATCTATTCCATGGTCATGGGCAGCGCGGGCAGCGGCACCTATAACGGGGCCTATGAGCCGGGCGGCAATGCGCCGATGGAACTGGAGGCATCCATGTTTACAGACCCTGCCACAAAGAACAGTGCAGATCTGGCCATCTATGCCGCCAACGCATGGAACTCCGGCTGGGGTTATGTGTGGGGCACTTTTGGGCAGGTACTGACGCCGGAGCTGCTGCAATATAAGATCTCGCAATACCCGGAGGGCGTAGGGGATGAAGCCGACTTCATCCGTTCCCACTGGCTGAACAGGCGCACCACCGACTGCGTGGGACTCATCAAAGGATACGGCTGGCTGAACACCGAGACTATGGAGATCCAGTACGGCAGCAACGGTATGCCCGATGTGGGTGCGGACGGTATGTACTATAACGCCGGACGCAAAGGCAGCATTGAGACCATGCCCGACACGCCGGGACTGGCCGTGTGGAAGTCCGGGCACATCGGTGTATATATTGGAAGCGGTGAGGTCATTGAGGCCATGGACACACGGTACGGCGTGGTGAAAACGAAGCTCCAGGGCCGGGGCTGGAGCCACTGGCTGGAGGTGCCGGGGATCAAGTATGACTAAGGAGGAACGGAAATTGGAAAGTAAGAGTATCACCATCGGATTTGACGCAGCCAAATTGGATGCGCTGGAGCTGAATCTCTGCAAAGGAGATGGCACAGAAGAAAACTGGAGCTATCACCTCAACGCCGTTGAGCAGGAGGTGTTGGCACGCAAGATGGAGGCGTTCTGCCAGCAACAGACCGGCATGAGCCTGCACGAGTATGCCCGGCAGCTTCGGGAGAGTGGATCACAGACTCCCGAAATGCAGATGTAAGCATGGCAGGCAGAGGTTTACAAGGTTTTCTCTTGACTGATTATCGGCGCACCGATATAATAAGAGCGGTGATGTATATGACGATCCAACAGATACTGCGGGAAAAGAACCTCTCCCGCTACCAGCTCTCCAAGAAAAGCGGTGTGCCTTGGGCAACGCTGGCGGACATTTGCTCCGGCAAGACAACGCTTTCCCGATGCAGTGCCGGTACACTCATGAAGCTGTCCTCCACACTGGATATCCCGATGGAGCAGCTCATTACGCTGACCGTGGAGAAACCACAAATGCATGGCGGCAAGCCGACTGACCAAACCTATTTGGAAAAGGATCTGCCCGCCAGTCTGGATAAAGCGCTTCGTGAGTACATTCAGGGCGAAAAGGACAAGGTGTCTTATATGGACTGCCTGTGGGGAGAATTGTATAGTGCGATCAACTCCAATCAGTGGAGCAATGCCATCACGCAGGAGCAGGCAGATTATCTTCGCACAAAATATCTATTTTGAAAATGTCCCGGAACTACTGCCGATCCAGCGCGAATTTTACCTGACCATGCTGACCGAGCGCAAGGAGAAGATTTTGGATTACAGCTTGGAACTTCTGATGGAGCAGGAGCAGAACACTTCGCCGGTGCTGGGAATGTAAAACCGAATATTCTATTTGGAGAGTCGTGCCAATTGGCGCGGCTCTCTTTTTTCGTCTCCGATACATGTCGGCTGAAATGCCGAGCAGGAGATGCCCCGTGTCCGCCCCTGTGGGCCGCTGTGTGGCCTCGCAGGCGTGCGGAAGGGTAACCGTAGCGCCTCGGCGGTTTTGGGACGGTTTCGGGCCGCTTTTCGGTGTGCCGAAAGCGGGGCAGGAGAAAGCCTTTGGCGCTTTATTGCGCCATTGGCCCTTACGGCAGCCCGCAGTGCGGACTGCCACGGAGGTTTGCGGCACTTTGAAATTGACGCTGATCATGCGGAGACGAATATGCTTTGGCGCTATTTCTTGTAAAAATGCCTGTTTGCCCCGTGTTTGCAGGGCCTTTGAGAGGCTCTGACACTCAATGGAAGGAGGTGCAGTTCAATGGAGAAAAACGGAAAAAGCCGACACTCTGTCTGGCTGTCAGACGAAGTGTGGCAGGAGGTAGATGCATTTTATAAGCTTGACAATTGCCCCACCCGCAATGAGTTTGTGGAGAAGGCCCTGCGGCAATATTGTGGCCGTCTGCACGCCGAACGGTCGGTCGCATACCTGCCCCGTGCACTGCAAGAGATGCTGGAGGGCACACTGGGCGTGTTCGGCGACAGGTTGGGCAAGCTGCTGTTCAAGCTGGTGGTGGAGCACAACATGACCAACCATCTGCTGGGCGGAGACATAGACATGACCCGGGACGAGTACAACAAAATGCGCGGCAACAGTGTCCGGGAGGTGGCGGGTACGCATGGCAACATCTCTTTTAGGGATGTGTTGCTATTTCACCAGGAGGAGTAACCGATGGCACGGCTGATACAGAAAAGCGGGTACATCCAAGGAGGCCGTGCGGCAAGATACATGGAGTATGTTGCCAAGCGAGATGGCGTGGAGGTCATTCAAAGCACCGAGCCGGTAACTAAAAAACAGATGCAGTTCCTCACAAAGCTGCTGAAGGACTTCCCGGATGCAAAGGAATTGTTCGAATACAGAGACTACCTACAGACGCCCAACCGGGGTGCGGCGTCTGCGTTTATCGCCGCTGCGCTAGACACGCATCTGCATGAATTGGAATCCGAGAGCGGATACATGGCCTACATCGCCAACCGGCCCCGTGTCGAAAAGCACGGCGGCCATGGCCTGTTCAGCGAGGTGGACACCACCGACCTCAAGGCGGCGAAGGCCGAGTTGAAGGCCCACGGCGGGAAGGTGTGGACGTTTATTTTCTCCCTGCGGCGGGAGGATGCGGAGCGCCTGGGGTACAACAAAGCAGCCACATGGCAGAATTTATTGAAGCAGGAGAGCCACTCCATTGCGGAGGCCATGCGTATTCCACCGGAGAAGTTTCGTTGGTATGCGGCATATCACGACGAGGGACACCATCCGCATATACACATGATGGCGTGGTCGGACGATCCCAAGGTGGGGTTTCTAACGCAAAAGGGGATCGCATCGATTCGGTCCAAGATGACGAACGAAATTTTTCGGGACGAGATGACGGAGCTTTACATTCAGAAGGATGCCGCCTACAAGGAGAGTATACAAACCGCCAAGGCATTGTTACTGGAGCGCATTCGGGCGTTGGAAACCGGTGCCGCCGATGACCCCGGGCTTGTGAAAGAGCTGCAAGAACTCTCCCAGGCACTGGCGCAGGTCGGCGGCAAACATGTCTATTCCTATCTGCCAAAATCGGTCAAGGCGCAAGTGGATGCCGTCGTAGAGCGGCTGGCGCAGCTCCCGGAGGTGGCGGCTTGCTACGACCAATGGTGGCAGCTGAAGGACGAGATCGCGGGCTACTACGGGCGGAACACACCACCTCGCCAGCCGCTAACGCAACGAAAGGAGTTTCGTTCTCTTAAAAACTGGATCATCCGAGAGGCAGAGGATATCTCGTTTTCCCCGTCTGCTGACAGTACGGAGCCGGAGGAAAAGCAATCGACAGAGAAAACGCCGCCTATCCGTGGCTCTGTTGATGTGCAGCCAGTGGGAGAAACTGTGTCTACAAGGCATATTCCGGCAAATGCGGTCATGCGGCTGCTACATCATATGGGGCAGATATTTAGGGCGAGTATGCCGGTCATCCCACCTGCGCTGCGAATCGACTCCAAGCGCCGCAGACGGCTGCAGGAGAAGCGCATGGCCTTGGGACACAAGCGAGATGACCACGAGGACGAGCAGCTCCATCATGTCAATGACAATACCATGTAACAGGAGGTATAACGCATGGGAAAATTTGTATATTTCACATCCGCAGAGAAACGGCAGGCCAACGAGGTTGACCTGCCATCTTTTTTGCGTGACCGGGGCGAGAAGCTCCTCCGGGCCGGGCGGGAGTACCGGCTGGCCAGCGACCACAGCATCACTGTACGCGCCAACAGGTGGTATGATCATGCTGCGCGGAGGGGCGGACACGCCATCAGCTTCGTGCGGCAGTTCTATGACAAGACCTTCCCGGAAGCTGTGTCCATGCTGCTGGGCCGAGACGGACAGGGCATCATTCCCATTGCAAAGCAGGAGCCGAAGCCGCAGGAGCCAAAACCCTTTGCCCTGCCAAAGCCTTACCTGACTATGCGCAGGATGTATGCCTATCTCACCAAACACAGGTGCATCGACCGGGATGTGGTCACGGCATTCGTGCGGGAGAAGCTGCTGTATGAGGACGACCCGCACCACAACTGCGTGTTTGTGGGGCGGGGCGAAAACGGCGAAGCCCGACATGCGCATCTGCGCAGCACCGGCTCCCAAGGCAAAGTGTTCCGCATCAATGTGGAGAGCAGCGACATAAAACACAGCTTCCACAAAAACGGGACGGACCGTTCCCTCTATGTCTTTGAAGCACCCATTGATCTACTGTCTCACATTACCCTCTATCCGGCAGGCTGGCTGGAGCACAGCTATGTGGCCTGCTGCGGCACCTCTATCCAGCCCGTACTGGAGCGTCTGCGGCAGAACCCGAAGCTGGACACGGTGTACCTCTGTTTGGATAATGACGAGGCGGGCGAAGATGCTTGCGACGGTATGCTGGACACTCTGGAGGATATGGGCTACGATGTGGAGCGCCTGCGTCCGGAGGGGAAGGACTGGAACGATGACCTGCGGGCGAAGCGTGGCAAAGCGAAAACCCCGACAGCATAAGGCTGTCGGGGTAAATTCATTCATCCAACATCAATTGCCCATCCAGCGCCTGCTGTTTTAGTCGCTGGAGCTGTTCCTTTTCCAGCTGGGCAATGCTCTTTTCGGGTGTAGGCAGATCTTCCGGCATTGTGCCGCCGATTTTTTCGATAGCTTCTCTTACTTCACTGCCGACTTTGTAATGCACGGCAGTGGCGGTATCAGCGCTATCCACGCCATCCTTCCGAAGCTTTTCCTCTGTTTGGGAAATACGGAACAGATTTGCGATCAGTTCCGTGCTGCCCATATAGTCAAGGATCTTCTGCCCTACTTCCAAATTTTTCTTCCGATGTATGTCGTCCACGGTCATGCCGCCGTACAATCCCATGTACCCGGCGTTTTGGAATACGGCGAACTCATCCGCTGTGATCACGCCGGCATTCCGTGCGGCCTCGGCCAACAGCTGATTCCACTGTTTTATATCGCCGCGAACGACCAACCGACGGCTGTCTTCGTCCAACTGATTAAATCGGTCCGCAACCTCCTGCCGATAGGTTTGGATTGCAAAGTAGGTTTGCCCCAAAGCAATGACCTCTTTGCGCGGATCGCCGTTCTGCACGATCAGATAACAGGCATAGCGGGACAATTCATAGTCGACAATGCTTTTTGTCGTTGCGCCGGCTTTAACGATTTTCCTAACCTCAGGAAAATCGGCAGCTGTGTCATGGCCGCTGTTTTCACAGGCGATCATAGCGCGCTTGATGACCTTGGCAAAATTTTCCCATTTCGCATAATCCAAAACCGGGGCCAATTCTCTGGCACACCAGTATTCAGACCCGTCGGGACGGGTCCTGCGTATATCCTCAAAACATTTATATTCAGAGGCAACGAGATGACTCATGTGCTGTCCCTCCCTTAGTTTTACACGATAATAGTAACATAGATCCATAAAAAAGGAAAGGAGAAAACTCGTGACAGATGCTCTATGGATCCTCCTTGCAGCGGGCGGCGTCATGGCGGCGGTCATAGGCTGCCTGACGCTGCTGAATAACCGCTACACCCTCAGCAACATCAAATCCAAAACCGTAGGCGACGGCCAGCATGGCACGGCGCGGTGGGCTACCGATGCGGAGATCCGCAAGACCTATGCCCTTGTGCCGTTCCAAGCGGCAAGTTGGCGCAAAGGACTGTGCCGCCCGGAAGTGCAGGGGCTGGTGCTGGGCAGCGTCAGCCATAAGCGTGGCATCACCGCACTGGTGGATAAGGACGATGTGCACTGCCTTATGATCGGCGCATCCGGCGTGGGCAAAACGGCCTACTTTCTATATCCCAATTTGGAATACGCCTGTGCCAGCGGCATGAGCTTTCTGGCATTGGATACCAAGGGCGACTTGGCTCGCAACTACGGTGCCATTGCGGAAAAATACTACGGCTACCATGTATCCGTGGTGGATCTGCGAAACCCTACCCGCTCAGATGGCTACAACCTCATGACGCTCATCAACCACTACATGGATGCGGCGCAGGCCACCGGCAGCCTTGCAGCCCGTGCCAAGGCGGAGAAGTACGCCAAGATCCTGGCCAAGACCATCGTGTCCCCGAATGGCGATACGGACTACGGCCAAAACGCCTATTTCTACGATGCCGCAGAGGGACTATTGGCTTCCGTGGTGCTCTTGCTGGCAGAATTTCTGCCGCCGGAAAGGAAACAGGAGCGACGGCACATTGTGTCCGTGTTCAAGCTGGTGCAGGAGCTGCTGGCTCCCTCGGGGGTACGGGGCAAAAACTGGTTTACCATCCTCATGGAGAAGCTGCCCCCGGAGCACAAGGCCCGGTGGTTTGCCGGGGCGGCGCTGAACACATCCGACCAAGCCATGGCCTCGGTCATGAGCACGGTGCTGTCCCGGCTCAATGCCTTTCTGGACTCCGAGCTGGAGCAGGTGCTGTGCTTTGACAGCACCATGAACGCAGAGCGGTTTGCGGCGGAAAAATCCGCTATCTTCCTGATTTTGCCGGAGGAGGATCAGACCAAGAACTTCATGGCAGGCTTGATGATCCAGACGCTGGCACGGGAGCTGTTCGCCGTGGCGGATGAAAACGGCGGGCGGCTGCCGGGTCGTGTTGTGTTCTTCTGCGACGAGCTGGGGACCATGCCCGCCTTTGACATCCTGCCGCTGTTCAGCGCAGGACGCTCCCGTGGGCTGACCATGGTGCCTATCATCCAGGCGCTGGCGCAGCTGGAGAAAAACTATGGGCGAGAGGGGGCAGAGATATTGACCGATAACTGCCAGGATACCATCTTCGGCGGCTTCGCCCCCAACAGCCAGACGGCGGAGCAGCTCTCCAAGGCACTGGGCAGCCGTACGGTATTGTCCGGCTCGGTCAGCAGAAGTAAGAACGGTCCCAGCCAAAGTTTGCAGATGATGGAGCGGCCACTCATGACGCCGGACGAACTGAAATCCATCCCCAAGGGCAGCTTTGTGGTCATGAAAACGGGGACGCATCCCATGCAGACAAAACTGCGCCTGTTTCTGGATTGGGGCATTACCTTCGGTGCGCCGTACATTACCCCGGAGCACGCGGCACGACCTGTAACATATGCCAGCCGACAGGAACTATTCCTCCACATTGACCGGGCCTACGGAAAGAAGAATAGTCAGCCTACACAGGTACCTGTTGCCGAGCGGAGAAGCCCCTATTCGGCAATGGGACTTTACAATGAGGACGCAAAGACATGAGTTACTTTGGAAGCATCTATGCGGATCAGGAACTATCCCATCGGGCCAAGACGGTCTATATGTACCTCAAGGATCGCTCCAATGCCGACGGCACCTGCTGGCCCAGCGTCCGCAGGATCGCAGAGGACTTGAAGCTGTCCCGCCGCACTGTGCAGCGGGCATTAAGTGACTTGGAACATCATGGTTTTCTGGAACGCACCCACCGCCGTCGTCCCAATGGCAGCTTGACCAGCAGCCTGTATCGCATAAAATGAACGCAGACAGAGCGCACCTCCCACCAAGGGGAAGGTGCGCTCTCGAGTTGTCACGAGGGTAGCGTCATCATGGCGCATCCAGAAGGACTCACTCTATCGGAGGTATTAAGACAGAGAAAAGAATAGGACTGTCCACTTCGGACCAAGAAAGTGTCGTTTACACATAGATGTCGTGGCTAAGATTAAGATGACCAAACGAATTCTTTCGAACCTCTTAGGCAGAAAGTCGAATATTGCAGGCGGAAGCATCTTCATTTTTCAAAAAGCAGCAGATTCTATATTGCAAGTTGTCAGATTTTCGATATAATAGTAATGTGAAGCAAAGAACTTTGAATTTCACAAGCCGATACAATTAGAAAGAGAGGGAAACGAAATGCCGCAAGAACATATTGTGAAGAATAAAGAGTCAGAGACTGTAGGAAATTTCACAATATATCGTTCCATTAATGGTCAGACCTGCCTTCGCAATTATCAAGGAAATGAAAAGCATGTAATAATCCCTGATGTTCCCGGTGTTGGCGGTATTCTAACCGGCACTTTTACCGGGAATACCGACATTGAAGTGGCGGATTTTTCACAAATAACCTGCGAGCGATATGAGGTTCAAAAGGGTGCTTTTCGTAATTGTGTAAATCTCAAGACGATTCTTTTCCCAGAAACAGGAGCTCAGATCTGGTTTGACCCACAGGCCTTCTTGGGCTGCACCAGTCTTGCAGATGAAAATGATTTAGTCATTATTGATGACACTTTGTATGGCTCGATCCGGAAGAAAGAAGATGTGCGGTCGGTTGTTATACCACAGGGCACCAAGAGAGTAGCGCCGCGCGCTTTTCAATACTGCAATCTTTGGGAACTTACGATTCCGGACTCTGTGGAAGAAATTGGTAACTGCGCATTTTTACGCACTCACTTGACAGTCGTGGAACTGCCCAATGGACTAAAAAAACTTGGCCCGGGTTGCTTTTGCGGCACCGATTTGAAGAAAATTCGGATTCCGGGCAGCGTCGAAGTTGCGCAAGGATTTTCAAGTTGTGATGCTCTGCGGGAGATTATTATTGAAAATGGCGTGAATCGCATTGATGACCTGGATTGGAATTCGGCTTTGAAGAAGATCGAACTTCCCGAGAGCGTCCGCGAAATTTCAAAAGGTGCCTTTACTAAATGCGAGAAACTTAAAACCATTGTGATCAAGGCTTCTCAATGCACGCTGGATCCGGAAATGCTATTTTATGATTATGAGAAGGAGGAGGCGAAGAAGTCAAAGATCCAGATTTTGTGTACAGAAGAAGTTGCCAAAGCTGCGCCGGAGAATCTAAAGCGGTTTTGTATTTCGAATACAAATGAGAAGAGCGGACCCCGTGCGGCCAGTGGGACTGGTATGGGTCATCTGTATGGATCGCTTGCACAGTTTGATGTGGGCAGAATGATCCAGGATGTTGCTCCGGGATATACATTTGACGACCCTATCTTCCCAAAGAGCGAAACAAGGAAAGTTCCATATGGAGATACAACTATAAGCGTAAAGCTGCGTCTTCAGAAGCTTTCAAAAGTCCAACAGGAGCTTAGCGGCGAAAGTTATGCTTTCTACACGGCTTTGGAAAATATGCTGACAAAGGACGATGTTGTTGCACTCATTGAAGAGGTAGACCCCAATTACACCTCAGATGCCGCTTATTATGCAAGGCCGATGGTTGATAGGGAGGCACCGACTGCAGCGTGGAGCGATGTAAAAAATGGATTCTTGTTCCTCTCCTACATTGCATTTCGTCTAACGGACACAGATGTTCTGCGTGAAGTTTTGGCTGCTATGCCCAGGAAAAAGAATGGCACATTCTATAAAGGCCGGTTGCTTAGAATTGCATGTCCTGGGTTTGTAACGAGTGAAAGTATCCCGCAAATCTATGCAAAGGCTGACGGGGACGATGCGATCACCATCTCGGCAGACTGTAAGTCAATCAGCGAAGAAGAACTGGAAAAATTTGAAAAGGACTTTGTGTCGACCCATCAAGAGTTGTTCCAACTGTCAAAGTATAGCTTAACATGAGCAGATCCCCCAGCTTGTGCCAAACCGCACGGGCTGGGGGGTTCTTTAAGTGATAATCAAAGTTAACAAGCGGAGCCGTCTTTTCGGATGTATTTATTTGAATTTATTTGTAATTTCGACATATTTGTGATAAAATGTATTTTGTAATTTTATGAAAATTTTCAAATCCCAACGATCTATGTTAACATTAGATTAGAAGGTGCGGTATGGAGCGGTATGGATATGTAATTATCACATACAACTTCGGTAAGAGTTGGTTGTATTACAACTGAATTCCGATATAATCTTTAGGCTAAGACCCGGGGTGTGTATTTAACTTCCAGTAGAACAACATTTAAATTTAAAAGGATGTGCAAATCAGGATGAGTAACATAGTTAATACATATACTTGTAAATTTTGTAAAAATAATGTGAAGTATGCTTGGATATTAGCAAACGGAGTATTTGAGGCAATGCCAGATCGTGATGAATATGTAATAGGCAATCAAATTAAAGTGGGGTCCAAATATGAAGTCTGCGTGCAATGCCCGAAATGCAAACACGGCGTGCGCTTCGAGTACGCCTTAAATGGAGAATATATTGATACTAAAATGTGCCCATGAACGATATCGTTTTTGATGGCTGCAAAAGGAGATTCAAAATGGCAAAAGGAAAATATGTATGTTATTCCTGCAAACGGGTTGAGGAATTTGATTCCAGGCGAAAGACGCACCCTTGCTTTATTTGCGGTAGAGAAATGATCCACTTAGGAATCAATTCCGTTGTTGGCGGCGAACTGTATAATGCGTATTTACCATATGGGGCAACAGAATATAAAATACCGGATGGTGTTGAAACCATGGAGACGGGTGCTTTCCAGGGAAAGGAGACGCTTGAAAAGGTTACATTTCCTGCCACGCTAAAAGAGATCTCCTGGAGTTGCTTTTTTCTATGCAAAAACCTAAAAAGCGTGCATATTCCGGGGAGTGTGAAAACACTGGGCGGTTTTTCATTTTCCGGCTGCTTTTCTCTTGAAGAAGTTGTGCTGCAGGATGGCCTTGAAGTTATTGGAAAGGACGCGTTTTCTTCATGTAGAAACATCAAACAAATCGCATTGCCCTCCTCGTTGACTACTATAGGTGAAAATGCTTTTCAAGGCGTTCCTTTTAAGTATATTGCGCTGCCAAAGAGCGTTCAAAAAATTGGTGAGGGTGCATTCACAGATGATTATGGTAAGACGAAGGCGACATTCCTCGTTGCAAAGAATTCATATGCGGAAAGATATGTTATAGAGCATGGTTACAAGTATCATATCCTGGACTGTAAAGAAGGGTTTGCCAGCACGAAAAATGTCTATGACGGGACTTTATTTGTCGCGGGAAAGCTGGGCAAGACTCTAAAAGTTGGGGATGATACGAAGCGTATTGCGAAAGAGGCATTTAAAAACTGCGAAAAAATTGAAACCGTGGCGTTCCCCGCTTCGCTTCTTGAAATCCAGGACTATGCCTTTGACGGCTGTGTATCAATTAAATCACTGAAATTTGCAAATGGAATAGAGCGTATCGCAAGAGGAGCATTTCAGAGCTGCAAAGAAATCGAAAGCTTGGAGTTTCCGAATTCACTTACAGAAATACAGGACTATGCATTTGAATGGTGTACTGCAATTAGAGAAGTGAAATTTGAAAATGGAATAAAGCATATTGGAATGTGTGCATTTCAGGGCTGCAAAAAAATCGAAAGACTGGAATTTCCAAGCTCGCTTACAGAAATACAAGACTATGCGTTTCAAGGATGTACCACAATTAGGGAGTTAAAATTCAGTGACGGGATCAGACGGATCGGAGCAGGTGCCTTTACAGATACAGACTTGTTATTGATCGATCTGCCTCGTTCTGTTGTGAGCATCGCTGCTGATGCCTTCCCTCCAAACTGCGTTATCTCTATTGCTGGGGAGATGCCATTCTATTATGACAAGGTCGCCCAGATAAGACATCGCCAGGGGGAACTTGGCAAAAAAGAAAGAGAGCTGGAATCTGCTAAAGCCCAACTACAATCAACGGAAAAATTATGCATCGCCAATGTAAATCCACCGGATGTTTTGGAAAAAATTCGTGAATACAAACAGAAAATTGATGAAATAAATAATGGGGAATATAGCAAAGAGCGCAGTCTGAAAATAGAAGAACTGGGAGAGGTAGATGCGCGGCTATATAAAATAGCCTCTGAGCTGAATGCCTTAGGTGAAGATCGAAAAAAATGTTTTTTTTGGGCCATATCAAAAAAGAAGGAACTGGATCATAAAATTGCCAATAAAAAAATCGAGCGGCAAAAAATTCAAGAGCAGTTTGCAAAATTGAACCACGATATAGAAACCATTGATGCCAAGAAAACTGCTGATTTGGCTAAAATTGAGGGGTTACTAAGGCCCTTAGAAAGCAAGTATAGCGCATGGACGCTTGAGAAAGAAAAAACAATTAAAGCCCATGCGGAATATGACAAGCGTGTACGAGAACTTTCGGCTGAAATTGAGCGGGAATCCGCCGCAATCGCAGCGGATGAAGAGGCTCTGCACAAAGCGCGCCAGAAATGGGCGGCAGATAAAGAGCAGGCACAAGAAGCCCTGCGTATAGCGGAAGAAAAACGGACAGAAGAAAAGAAGCGGGAGCAAGAAGCCGAAAGAAAGAGAAAGCTTGAGACCGAGAAGAAGAAACTTCTGGACGAAATATCCTTGGAGAAACTGCCTGCATATGCCCAACTGCCGTCATTTGAGTTCGCCGGTGAAGATGCTATTGCGGAAGAGAGTCTGTTAAATGATGCATATCTCAGCATGATCCACAACCGAAACGAAATCAGCCGTATATCTATATACAACGAATATGTGACTGCGCACGGAGCACAGGTTGAGCGCATAAAAAAAATCAATAAAGCTCTTGGGATAGAAGAAAACGACGGCGTGGAAAAATATTCTCTGGAAGAAATGCCGGAAAAAGCTCCTGCAAAGTTACCTGACAGATTCTTGCGGCTGAATAGCCATTTTTCAAAGCAGGATGCATGGAAACAGGTCAAAAAAGCAGCAGAATGTATCGCGCAAAAGAGGGATCAACTGGATACAATGCAGGCGGAATTATTTGCAGGTACAAGCCCCCTCTGCCTCCAAGTAAATAATAATATTCTGCTGCTGTTCCCCTACTGCGCAGTTATATGTCGCCCTGGAAGTCCGATGTCCGTATTAACATATAATAGAATCAAACTTGATATTTCTATTAGCGAGAAGGAGGAAGATATTGAGAATATTCCTCCAGATGGGGAACTGATCGGTCAGCGATATGCGTATGTTAACAAGGATGGTACGGTCAATAAGCGATATAAGTATAATCCTCTGCTAAAGACGGTTCGGTTTACAACCGTAATCATTAAGGCTGGTCGAAACAAATTTTCGGCACCTGTAAAAACACTACAAGCGGCACGGGAGTTAGAGAGTGCATTTAATCAGTATACAGCAGCACTCTGCAAAGGTGCATGGAAGACTATTTATTCAATGGTCTGCGCTTCCACTGACACTGAGAGCATTGAGAGTGCCATAAAAGATTTTACAAAGGCAGAGAAAATGCGGAAGGAACTTGCGCTGAAGGCTGCAGAAGAAGAAAAGAAGCGCCTCGAAGAGGAGCGCTTGGCCGCACAAGAGGCTGCAGAAGAAAAGCGGCGCGAAATTATTCGGCGGCAGCGGGAAATCAATGAAGAGCGCAAGCGGCAAGAGGCTGAGAAAGCGGCAGAATTGAAGCGAGTTGAGAAGCTGTTCGGGGATGATTTTTCGGATGAAGCTGAAGAGACCGCCCCAGAAGATAAAACATCTGCTGCGATGGTCCCCCTTGAGGTGGTCGGGAACGGCACAATAACCAACACGGTATTCAAGGTTATCCTTCGGCCTGCAGAAGGTGCAGCTTATGATGCACTAACGGCATACTTTATTACGGACTCCGGCGAGATTATCAGCAATAGAAAGATGATCCAACTAACAGAGCCGGATAAAGATGTAACAGTTGGGTTTATCCTGAATTCCGGCATTGACTTTACCTCAATGAAAAAATGCTTCATGCGATTTGATTTTCAGGGCGAAACCCTCGGAGATATACCGTTTAAGATGAATATCTCTTTCTTTTCAGATTTCTGATACCTTAGCACTATAGCACTTAGCTTGGGAGGAAAAACAAATGACAGATTTTGATAAAAAAGTCATAGAGAATTTTCCGGGCAAAATTGTCCGAAAAGACTTGACATCGCTGATGAAAAAGGGCGCAAATGTGCCGACTTATGTATTGGAGTATCTGCTCGGCATGTACTGCGCTACGGATGATGAAGATGCCATTGAGATCGGTATGCAGAAAATTCGCCGGATCCTCAGCGAGAACTATGTTCGCCCGGATCAAAGCGAATATGTAAAGTCCAAAATCAAGGAAAACGGACAGTATACGATTATCGACAAGATCACCGTTGTTTTTGATGAGCGCGAAGACAAGTATGTTGCCCGTTTTACCAATTTGCGTATGGATCCCTTTGAGGTTTCAGCCGATCTTGTCATACATAATGAAAAACTTCTGATTGGTGGCATTTGGTGTATTCTGAAAATTGAATATGTCGGACTGGAAAAGGAGTTTGGAGAAGAAGACCCGGAGCTTTTTGAAGAAGACATCTTCGGCAATCAGAAGAAAAAGAAGAAAATCAAGAAAAAAAGATCCCGCTATGACTCTCCTTTTGAAATCGCCTCCCTCAAGCCTATTCAAATGCCCAATCTGGATCTGGAGGAAATCAAGGATGCGCGCGTCAACTTTACAAAAGACGAGTGGATCACGCTGCTGCTGCGCAGCGCCGGCTATGAGCCGGACGAGCTAACGGAAAAAGAAAAGCTGCACTATCTGCTCCGCTTTGTCCCGTTCATTCAGAAAAACTATAACCTGGTGGAGCTTGGCCCGCGTGGAACCGGTAAATCCCATGTCTATAGTGAGCTGTCCCCCTACTCCATTCTGATGAGCAGCGGCACGACGACAGTGTCCAATATGTTCTATAACATGGCCTCCCGCAGAGTGGGCCTTGTAGGCAATTGGGACTGCATTGCCTTCGATGAGGTCGCCGGCATTACCCATGCTTCCGGCGACATGGTTCAGATCATGAAGAACTATATGGCAAACGGGAGCTTTGCGCGTGGCACGGACTCCATTAGCTCTGATGCGTCCATTGCTTTTGAGGGCAATACATTCCGCAGCGTTGCGGACATGATGCGCACGACAAATCTCTTTGAGCCGTTCCCGGAAGCATTTAATAATGACTCCGCATTTTTCGATCGGATCCATGCCTACCTGCCCGGCTGGGAGACGCCAAAACTGCGCTCCAGTCTGTTTACTAAGAGCTATGGCTTGATATCTGATTGTTTTTCAGAGTTTTGCCACGAAATGCGAAAATATGATTTCACAAATTCTTTCGGGGAATATTTTGCTCTCAACGACCAATTTAACACCCGGGATACGATTGCCGTTGGCCGCACCTTTTCTGGTTTGGCAAAACTTATCTTCCCCAATGAGACCATGAGCAAGGAAGAAACTCGTGAACTGCTGGAGTATGCGATTGAGTGCCGCCGCCGCGTGAAGGAGCAGCTCCGAAAAATGACTCCCAGCGAGTTTAGCGATGTGGATCTGGGCTATATCGATATGGACTCTGGCGAAGAGCGCATTGTGCCTCTGCCCGAGGTGTCCAGTGGCACATTGGTATTTGAAGGCTTTGAGCGGCCGGGGTATGTTTATGGTATCGGCCGATCTATAAATGATACGCTTGGCATTTATCGTCTGGAGAACAAATTGATCAACGGGTCGGGCGTATTTAGCTTTAAAAATGTAGAAGGCCTTGCCGGTGCATCCAAAAAAGTCAAAGACAGTATCACCGCAGCCTTTAATTATTTCGGGGAAAATTCCAGAAAAATTATCTCCGGCGCATATGAAAGCTTTGACTATAGCTTGTACTTCAATGATTTGCAAAGTCGTGGTGTCAGTGATGAGATCTCTGTGGCCGAAGTAGTCGGATTGTTCTCGGCACTGTCAAACCGCCCTGTGCTGCCATCGCTGGTGATCTGCGGACGAGTTGTAATGTCTGGCAGTATGATGCCTATCACGACAGAGCTGGAAGAAATATTTGTGGCTGCTGCCAATGCCGGCGCAAAACGGATCATGCTTCCCGAGGAAAGCAGAGAAAAGTACAACAAGTTAAAGACGGATCTAAAAGCGGAAATGTCTGCCATTTTCTATTTCACACCGTTGGATGCGGCAAAAAAAGCACTTGGAGTTGACTAAACATGCCTAAGTTCAAATGTATTAGCTGTGGAGAAATAAAAGATAGCGAGGGCATTTGTAGTTGCCCGAACTGCGGATATAGGATGTTTGAGATGCCCTATGACCGAAAGAATGTGCTAATCTCGGAAGTGACGAGCTTCATTACCCGAATGGAAGTTACCACTATAAAGCGGGAAGATCTCTCTTTTGAGGGCAAGGATAAAGACGAAAAGCGTTTTCCGTCCTATGATAAAATTCTCAAATATGTTTCCGGCCAGGATCGTACCGAGGATTTTTTAAGCAATCTGCTCGAAACGGCGGAACAATTGAGGCTACATTTTACTTCTGAGTTCTCCAACACATATCCTATCTCATTCGAAAACTTAGATCGCATTATCAGGAGATATGATGACACTCTCTATGCTGCGGCGGAGGTGCTGGCATCGGGGTGTGCGGTGAAGCTAAAGCCCATGGAATGGGAAAAGGCCTCTCTCCTTTATACGGAGACGCTTAATAAGTATCTTTGGTTTTCTGCCAACGAGCTTGTAGGCCTAATTGAAAAGCTGGCAAAGAAAATCGTAAAGTTTATCCGGGTAAATAATCTATATGGAAATATTCATAAATATTATCCTCCGAAGCGATGCGACCAGCTTGCTCAGGAAACGGATTTCAAGGATGTACTTGAAAATGCCATATGGGAAACAGAGAAGATCCTAAACAAGAAATATGTGGTTGATATTACAGAAGACGGTGCAGATGAGCTGAGAGAAATGCTCACCAGCCTATGGAATGCTGTGGAGCTCATTATGTGCTCTCCGCTGTTTATGGAGAACTTCGAATATTTAACAGCAGATGGAAGGCTAAATGAAACAGAATTTTTTGCCCATATATCTGATTTGCTCCAGTGCAGATATACCGATTATAATAATGCGATAGATATTCCGCATTCTTTGGATGGGAAGTCCGAGGAGGAACTCTTTGATATTTACAAAGAGATGATCAGCATAGATGATTTTGGTTTCCTTGTTCCTATAGGAAGGGAACTGATCAATATTGGCGAGAGCGAAAAAAAGCTCGAGAAGATGATCGGCCTGTCAGGGGTCAAGGAGAGCATTCAAAAAATCAAAGCCTATGCTCTGACTAATAAAAAAAGCAAAGGCCTCAATATTCATATGTGCTTTATGGGAAATCCCGGCACAGGCAAGACAGAAGTTGCCAGATATATTGCAGGAATACTATACGAAAACAAGATATTGCCAACGAATAAGGTGGTCGAAGTTGACCGCAGCGGACTTGTTAGCCAGTATTTTGGAGCAACCGCCGAAAAAACGAGCCGCGTTATTATGCGTGCCATGGGCGGTGTTCTGTTTGTTGATGAAGCCTATGCCCTCGGAAACAATTCGGACACCTCTGGCGTCACCGACTATGGAAAAGAGGCAATCGATACGCTTGTAAAGGCGATGGAGGATCATCGCGGAGAGTTCTGTGTCATTTTTGCCGGATATAAAAATGAGATGCAACGGATGTTTTCTATAAATCCGGGCCTCAAGTCGAGAATTCAGTTCATATTGGATTTTCCGAATTACACCCGAGATGAACTAAAATCCATTGCAGAACTCATGCTGAAAAATCGGCAATACACGATTGGAGACGCAGCCCTGGCTCGGATCCTTGATATTACTGACATAAAAAGGAAAGATCCCAATTTCTCAAATGCACGAGAGATTCGGAATATTCTCGACCAGGTAATTATGTGTCAGAATGTGCGTGTTGCCGGGGCAGAGGACTCCGAACTCGGAATCGCAGATGTAAATAAATACATCCGCGATGCAAAAATCATACTGCCAACCGGAGCTGGAAATATTCCCGGTAAAGTATTATCCGGCGAGGAAGAACTGGACCAGCTTATCGGATTGGCCCCTATAAAGCGGATGGTAAAGAAGATAAAAGCCTACGCCAAACGCAATAAGGGTGAAGAGGATTTCAACCTGCACATGTGCTTCTACGGAAATCCGGGAACCGGGAAAACAGAAGTTGCCAGGATACTTTCAAGAATCCTTTATGACGCAGGCGTTCTTGAAGAGGCAAAGCTGGTTGAGACCGATGCCTATGGCTTGATGGGAAAATGTGTTGGAGAAACTGCGCCTAAGACGGAAGCCAAGATCAATGAAGCTGTGAATGGCGTCCTGTTCATAGATGAAGCTTACAGCTTGATTGGGCCTGCTGCCGGTGGAGTTCCGACAAGCTATGGTGAGGAAGCGATTGCAGTTCTCTTGAAAGAAATGGAGGACAGGCGAGGTCAGTTTTGCGTTATTTTAGCCGGATATAAAACTGAGATGACAAACTTGCTACAAGTTAATCCGGGATTCAAATCAAGAATTCAGTTTGTGTTGGAGTTTCCTGATTACACACGAGAAGAGCTTGGTGAAATTTCCAAGCTGTTCCTTGTGAAAAAAGGATATGAATTCGAGGAGATGGCTTTTGAAAAGTTCCTCGATGTTGTCGAATACTATCGTAACCTGCCAAACTTTGCAAACGCAAGAACTGTCAGAAATATTCTTGCGCAGGTACTTATGAATCAAAATCTGCGCACGGAGGATATGGACGATGACAAGACGATCAAAATGGAGGATATTGAGGACTATCTTGCCGATGAAGGAATCGACCTCGCAAAGCCTGCAACAGGCAAAGGGCGTATTGGATTTGTATGAGTAGTCCCTCTGCGTGGTTGGATGAGCTGCGTGCTATTAATTGAACAGCGTTTCATCTTGGTAAATTCAATACAGATATTTGACTATGGAAACCTCGATATAAAAGTCAAATAGCGTTGACGCTTGCGAAATCCAATATAAAAGCGCGCATCTGAAGGGAAAATGTCTTTCTGCCCTGTTTATACAAGTTTGAGGAGAATTTATAATGAAAATCTCAGAACAAGTATCTATTGATGAGTGGATTGTAAGAAATTATGATGCAATACTAAAATATGCAAAGGAACATGATGTGTCTATCCATGACATGGGTTTGTCTGCAAAAGCGTTCAATGCGCTCCGCATCAATAATAGTATGCTGTTAAGCAAGTTCGTTTTGAAAACAAAGGCTGAAATTGCTGATATTTGTTTTGACGATCGAAACGCAGCAGAAGAAATCTCTATGTATACGCGCGAGTGGCTTTATTTAAACCGCGATAAAATCGCTGCTTTTTTAGGGCAAAACAGCGTGTACGGCAACGAAGGGATAGTGCCTCCAACTGAGGATACACTACAGCAAGTAGCTGAGAATGATAGTGTTAAGCGGCTTGTAGAATTTGCAAAAGAACACGACAGGCCTATAGAGACGCTTGGGTTATCCGTACGAGTTTTAAATAAACTTAAAAGAAGCCATGTAAATATGCTTTCTGAACTGGCGGCTCTGTATCCGGATGGATATGCTGGTTTTCATAGCCTGGGCAAAAAAACAGCGGATGAAATTAACCACTTCATTGAATATATTTCACACAATACAGATATACTGCCGAAAATTGATACAAACCCGCAGAGTGATATCGATTCACAGGGTGCAGATACAGAATTGGATAGTAAATATACTGAACTTGCAAAGCAACATGATGCTCCCATAGAGGCCCTTAATTTGTCAACAAGGGCTTATAATATCCTCAGACGCAGTGGAATTGATACATTGTCTAAGATAGTTGAACTGTATCCTGATGGCTACGCAGGCATAAGAAATATGGGGGCCAAGACAATTGACGAAATAAAAAGAAGTGTTGAAACATATTTTGCTGATGTTGGTACTCAACTGCAGAATACAACGGTCGAAGAGAGCGGTATGACAGCGCCGGATGTGTTCGACATAGAATCACTATCGGCATTACAGCTATTTCAACACGACAAAACAAAAGATAAAGCATGGGAGTATCTTTATAAAAACGATATCGATATCGAATCAATGAATCTTTCTAACCGAGCTGCCCATGCATTATCTCATTTGGGATTAACTAAATTATCGGCACTTGTAAAGATATATCCGTCTGGAATTATTACAATTAAAAACCTCGGGACCAAATCTGCCGCAGAAGTTGAAAGCGTCGTTCAATCGAAGCTCGAAAAAATCAAGCCATTTGTCAAGGCATATTGCGTAGGTGACATACAGGCGCTGTACTCTGATGAATATATCAGAAAAAACATTCTCGATTTGTTTGCGTATATAGGGTTTGTGGGTTTGTCATTCAAAGAAATCAGGGGAGAATTCCCAGAAGATATAGACGATTCTCGAATCAAGAAAATGATTGGTGAGCTAATTCGGGATAATATTCTTGAGTATGTAGATTTCAGATGTTACAGGGTTTATCCTTCCTATTTTGAAGTCTTGGAAAGGGACTATGAACAATATGGAAACAGAGAAACAGATTATATCTTAAGAAGATATAATGATGAGACCCTGGAATCTATTGCGAAAAGTGAAGGCTTGACGCGCGAGCGAATCAGACAAATTTGTGCAAAAAAGGAAAAGGCGATTAAACATAGTTATACCGCAGAAACAGGCTTGAAAGTTTTTGATGAAGACTACTATGCCTATTTTTACTCCACATATGAGACCTCGAAGGAGTTTTTTTGCGACTTTTTAAAATTGCAGGCAGTTGTGTTTAACTATCTAAAAAACACATATTCAAAAGGGCATGAATCGCTCAGCGGTGCATTAAATGATTCTAAATTGGACTTGGGCTTAAAGATCAGAATCAGAGATTATTTAAATAGAAATAAAATTGAGATCGATGGCGAGTTACTTGAAAAAAAACGGCAGGAAGTCGAAGATTTCATTTTAGAACATTACTGCCAAGATGAGATTACCTTTGATGCGTTCGTGGTATTATACAACGATGTCTTAAAGAAAAATAAGATTAACGATAACAAACTGTTACTCATCGATGATACCATTCGCAGTAGAGTGAATCGCCTTTCAGATTCAAGGAAATGCCTGTGGAAACAGGGGGGACGCCTTCGATATTATGACATTGATGCGGGGGACTATGACGAATTGATGGAAACCATCAACTTAAGGGAATACTCTGACATTGACATATCTACTTTGAAGTTTGTGGAAGACTATCCGGAGACAATGGAGAAATACGATATTCGCGATGAATATGAGCTTCACAACCTATTAAAAAAGATAGCCGGAAAAGATTTGCTGAATGATATAGGCTTCTCACGGCAACCCATTATCACATTTGGACACTCAAATCGTGTGGAGCTGTATCAAAGAATTTTGAATGCTGTTTCACCGGTTACAGCAGAAGAGTTTGCAGAATATATCCATATGGAAAACGGATTTAATAAGCAAACCATTCTGTCTTCTCCGGAGATACAGCAGCTTTCACAGTATTATCATAATGGAGTTTACAGTATTGACTTTAAACATTTCCCGGATGAACACGCTCAAAAGCTTAGTGCTTTACTGGGAGAGGATTTTTACTACATAGATGAGATCCTAAAAATATATAAAGATAACTTCGATGATGCTGATTTGGAGTGTATCAATCCACGATCGCTTAAATCAATAGGTTTTAATGTTTTTTCCAAATATGCTATTCGAAATTATTCAACAGCGGAATCGTATTTTAGAAATCTTTTAACAAAGGACGATGTGTTTAATATCGCACCGTATCGGTTAAGGTACGGCACGATAATGATGTTCATTCAGGTTGTAATGGATCTGAGAAGAGAGTACGAAATCTTCTTGTTTGAAAATGATCAGTACATTAATTATAGGAGATTATCAAAAGCTGGCGTGAGCAAACAAATAATTGAAGATTTTTGTAATGAAGTTAAGAGCTTTGCTCCCCCAAACACTTACTTTACTATGCGGTCACTAAGAGAAGATGGCTTTAGCCACAAGCTTGAAGACTTAGGCTTTGATGACATCTTTTATGCGGGTATTCTTGCGGTGTCTCCCTTCTTTTGCTTTCAAAGAGTATATGGAAATATCGTGTTGTACAGTGGATCTGACAATAAGCTGTTTTCAATCAAGGCATTTATCCGAAACTTGCTTGAAGAATACGACGCTATAGATATTGATGATTTTATGGATGATGTGTATGAAAAGTACGGAATTAAAATTCCGGCCAAATACGATGTTACCAGTGCCGTTTTAGGAACGGAAATGTATTACGATGGCATCATGAATAAAATTTATTCGAACAAAGCCCTTTACTATTCGGATTTAGATGATTGATTGGAGGAACCATTATGAATTTATTTGACATCCAAGACAGTTCGATTATAAGCAAGACTTCTTTATCAAGAAAGCTGACAATTGGCGGCATTACAAAGGCCTATCCTGTATACAGAGTCAGGATTGATCAACTGTACTACAATGATCAAAACGATAGAATAGCAACATGGATTACGCAATACAAGAATGATGTCAGCAACATTTCTTTTTCAGAATTGCCCCGAGAAGAATACAACAAAATAATCGAAAAGTTTATTATTGACAGTAATCCAACGGCTATTGAAAAGACAAAGAGGAACATTGCGCTTGTCAATCAAAGAGAACCCGGTGTTGTTTTGGCCGATGGCAGGATTATTGACGGAAACAGGAGATACACCTGCCTTCGATTGCTGCATGAAGAAGATCCAAGCATCGATTATTTCGAAACTGTTATCTTGGATGATAGCGAAGAAAACAATCAGAAGCAAATCAAAATGCTGGAGTTGGCAATTCAGCACGGTGAAGAACAACGCGTAGACTACAACCAAATTGATATGGCGATTGGTGCATATCATGATATAATTGAAACTGAACTTTTAACTATTGAAGAATATTCCTCAAGCACAAATGAACCAATTAACGATGTAAAAAGAAGGTTGGCAACAGCACAGCTGATAATTGAGTTTCTTGAGTTTATGAATGTTCCCAAGCAATACCATATTGCTCGTGAAATGCAGGTATATTCCATATTTTATGAGTTACTTCCTCTTTTGAAGAGATGTGATACATCTTCCGCAAAGGATGATTTAAAGAGGAGTGTTTTCAACAACACGATGATGGGAACATTTGCTGACCAAAGAAAATATATAAGAAATGTTAAATCTATGATGGATTCAGGCCTTTATTCATCCTATATAAAAAAGCAAAACAAAATCGCTGAACAGCTTGAGGAGAAAAAGGCGGAAGCGGACATCCACAATAAAAGAGATCTTGAGGATTTTGTAAAGGCTAACGAGGATACCACTGAAGAATTACAAATATCTATGGACAGATCGCTATTACAATCTAAAAAAGCCCAGACTAAAAGCAGACCTTCTCAAATTGTCAATAAGAGTTTATCAATGCTCATGGATATTGATACTCGGATTTTTGACAAGCTATCCGATGCCGAAAAAGGTAAACTGAGCTCACAGCTCCATAAACTGACGGATGCCGTAAGTCTGATAGAGGAAGAGGTTGTTCGCGATGACGGTGAAGATGTTAAAACGCAAGAGAAGAGTTTGAAAAATGAAGATGACAAGCATAGCGAAAAGAAGATAGCTCTTGCAACGGTTAATCGTGAGTTTCCATATGTTTTCTGTGCAAATTCTGAATTGGTGGTTTCAAATCTTAGTTTTTCTCTTATTTTCGAAGCCTGCAAATACATTCCGTCTCAGAAGGATGAGGCGACCTGCCTAATATACATAGTGGATGAAAATAACGAAGTGCTGTGTCCTATTCAAGAGGTAATAGTCAGTGTGGGTACTCAGGCAAAGGTAAACTTTGCATTAAATTCCAGTGCTTCGAGCAAAAAAGAATGCTTCATTGTTATAAAAAATAAGGAGGACATGTCAAATCATGCGCAGAGTATGACTCGGTTAAAGATAAATGTTTCATTTGCAGTCGATTTTGATTTTTGAGTAGGTGTATTATGGACATAAATGATATAAATATTTTAAAACAAGATTTGATAATAGAAATAAATAAACTTGCTCATAAATTTGAACTTTCTTCTTCGGTTCCAGATGACTACTTTGAACCGGGAATGATGGAAAATCTTGACCAGTATTGTGGTTCGTATGATGAAACCACCCAAACAATCACTTTGAAAACAGAAGTTAAGGGGCTTAGATATGAAGGAAGAACGCCCCGCCTGGAAAAGATTTCCGTAGGTGACCCAGTCGTTGTGGCCCGGGAAGCAAGCAATATATATAACCCAAACAATTTTATGGTAAACACGACAGACGGAAAATCACTTGGAAATATGCCAGCTGAATTATGTGATGTTATCGCCCCTTTGTATGATGCAGGATATTTGACAATTGACGGTTCAACCGTAAGTTATCTTGAGAGGATACAGGATAGAAGCAGATACGCAAAACAGGGAATCTTGTTTATCAAATTAACATTACATTTAAGAAACATTTGATTCAAAGTTTAGTGCTGAGAAGTTTTATAACTTCCCAGCACTATTGTTTCCATATGTGTCTACACGCAGTTTAACTCTACGCTTAAATCTCAATGGCAGTTTCGTTGCACGCGCAACAGGAATTGACCTCTTCGGCATACTGCTCAATCGGCGGTTTGGCATCCATAAATGCCTTCAGCATGGCTGTAAAGCCTCCGCGAGCCATTATCGAAATGGCACCCAGATAAGAATACTTTGCAACACATTCCCCTAACTTAGTACTACTCAATACTTCATGGAAGCATTTCCTATCTATCGCTTCATCAATTTCAGTTACAACATCATCTGACTGGAATTGCTTTGGCAATAGGCCTTTTATATCGCTATAATCGGTGCTGAAAAACACCTGCTCAAAATCAACACCGATCGTTTCGGGTGGCCCCCAATTGAGATTTTCCACTTGATCAACATCAATTTTCGGCTTATTCTGAATGCATTGTTCAGCAGATTCAATTGCGGCAGCGGATGCAAGCTCTTTATTTGCAAGGATACTTGATGCAGCCAAAAGCCTTCGAACAAAGTGTGTTATAGGTCTGATCGGAGATATATCTTTAGAAAACTGAAGAACCTTGGCATAGTCATCGTTTTCGAGGTATGCGGCACAATGATTGATTGCCCTTTTATCCGGTGACATGGAAAAGACAAAATCCAGCTCGGCAGCATGCCTCTTTTTTATTTCGACCTTTGGGGCTATCTCAGTAACTAAGCCCATCATACCCGATGTTTCCATGGGAATGGAATAGCCGCAGATTTCCGCTGGATAAGAATTCCCAATAATTGCAATATCACCCTCTTTAATCGGAAATCTGCTGATGTATTTATAATGCTTTCCATCGGCAAACTGCACCGTTGCCTGCTTCATAGTGCTGGACATTTTGCAGGAAATACACCATCTTTGTGTGGTATCGCGAGCAGGATTGACGCCTTCATAATTCTCTTTCATTTTTTCCTCCAGCATTTACAGAATTTAGAATGATGTGCGCTTTATATAAAATGACATTATAAGTGTAGCATATTTTGGAATAAATGCAATATAAAAATAAAATTACCCCAATTTTTCATCATTTGCGTCACAATTCAAAAAACAAAGCAAAGAAAGCGGAAACTGGTGCAGTTGTGGAGCGGTATGACCTTTGAAACTATCCGGCCCTATATTGAGTCTGTACTAACCTTGGAGTGAACTCAAAAAATTGCTATTCTTATAATACAAGATGTACTTCCTTGCCTTGAAAAACAAAAGCATGCCCATCAATCTTCTTATATCGCTTGACATAGATTAGTGGGCGTGATATACTTTCTAACAGGAGACGAACAAATGTTCTAATTCGTAGATGCAGCGAAACAGAAAGGGGCGCATGCAGATGCTCTGGCTTTCACGGAAAGACATCGAACACATTTCCCGCAGATTGCTTC
>OBLI01000337.1_pt1 | contig 50521 bp, 62 predicted proteins | sample 1519701 | NCBI WGS metagenome assembly OBLI01 (sample SAMEA3663005, study PRJEB22513) | pig gut metagenome | biome: pig gut; feature: pig-associated habitat; material: faeces | place: France | collected 2012
TTAGGAGAGAATGCAAATATAATTGCAGATAAATTAAAGGAACTATTGAAAGGAGACGATAAGAATGAGTGACATTAAGTTGGAAATATTCCGTAACCGTTCTGAAATGGAAGCACATATAGTGTTGCCAGATGGTACGGAATATGACAGAGTACCTGTTAATTGGAAGGCTAGGAAAGGTAAACTTGACTACCTATCAGTATCTAAGATACAGTCATATGAGCAATGCCCTGCATGCTTCTATCATGAGTATATTTCTGAGGAGACAACTCATGTTGATAATGCTAATTACTACACAAAGTTTGGTAGCATAATGCATGAGGTATGTGAGATCATTGTTAGAACATATCGTGATACTGGTATAGTATTAGATCCAGTCAACATCTTAAATGATGTGTGGAAGAGATATGATCTCACTGGTCTTGACACATATGAAGAGATTAAGGGATTACTGCAGACATACTTCAAGGCAAATCCAGTTGATAAGAGAGGAGATACACCAGTCATTATCGAGAAGGAGTGGCGGGGAGAACTAGGTGGATGTACATTTGGTCTGATGATCGACTATGCAGGTATTAAGAAGAAAAATCCAAAGATTGGTATCCTGCGTGATTATAAGACCAACAGAATGCCATTTACTGTGGCAGACCTGCAGAGTAGCCTACAGTTAAGGATATATCAGATTGTATTGCAGAGACATCTGATGCCAGAGGTAGAGAAGTGGATTGCAGGATATGATCTATTCTATTATGGATGGCAACAATGTAAGGCATTCACAGAAGATGATCTTAAGTCCGCAGAAGATTATGTTGCAAATGTCTACCACCAGATTACAACAGATAATGTATGGGAAGAGAAGTTAAACAATTACTGTGGATATCGTGAGTGCAGGCACACATGTCCTACATATCAGAAGGCACTTAAGAATGGTGAAGTATCACATATCAAATATGTGAACGATGCCAATACTGATTGGGCAGCAATAGATCATGAGAGAGAGGAAATGACAGCACTTGGTAAGGCAGCATATAATCGTAAATCAGAACTTGAAGCAATGCTTAAGTATCATGTTGAAGAGGTTACAAGGCAGGGTGGCAAGGTTGTGATAGATGGTCAGGAATTAATGATCTACTCACAATCACAGCCTGCATTCAATTATGATGATGTGTATAGGGTGTTGTTGTCAGCGAACAGACTTGATTTACTCAATGGATTCGTAGGTATTAAGGATTCTAAGGCATTCATGAGATTATGTAATGCTCAAGAAGATAGCCTTAAGCTACAATTGTTGAGTTGCATGCATAATGGCTATTCATCGCCATATATTACAAAGAAAAGGAGCTAGTAAATTATGAGAAGCAAAGGTGTTAAGATTATATTGACGACATCACTAGTCCTTGCAGTAATGTTTGCAGTAAAATTGAACAATGGTGGATCATCTAATGATCTTGACACCAATGTTTCTGCAGAGGTATCTACTGCCAGTGGTGTGACAGCAGGAGTAACAGAGGTAATATCACAGAATATGAAACAGTATCAGCCAACACAAGGATCATATGAAGTGAATACAATGAAACCAGAAGTATCGAAAGAACCGGAGACTACTGAAGAACCAATCATACATAATAATAATAATAATAATGATGATGATAGTCTTATAAAGAGTAGAGATTGGGATGCAGAAGATTCATACCTACTTGCTAAGATTGCTATGGCTGAAGCAGAGGGAGAAGATGTTGAAGGCAAGGCACTTGTGATATTGGTTGTACTGAATAGAGTGTGGACAGACGAATTCCCAGGAACTATACATGATGTCATATATCAGAAGAGCCAGTTTAGTCCAATAGCAAATGGTAGATTTGATAGGGTAGAACCAGACGAGGAATGTTATGAAGCACTCGAAATGGTAATGTCTGGATGGGATGAATCAGATGGAGCATTATACTTTGAGAGTGAGAAGAGTGCTGACAATTGGCATAGTAGACATCTTGAATACTTATTTACACATGGTGGTCATAGGTTTTACAAATAAAGAACTTATTAACATATCAACCATATGACATACATAAGGTGACAACACCGAAAGGAGAAATAAGAATATGGTAACAGTAATATTAGATTCACAGGCAGGAAGTTGTGGGAAAGGCAAATTCATTGGATATTATGCAAAGAAGCATGATATAGGTGTAGCCATTGATAACTTCATGTCAAATGCAGGTCATACATATGAGGATGATGAATTAGGAAGAGTAATGACACAGCAACTTCCTACATCTATCGTCAATCCAAATACCTCACTGGTAATTGGTCCAGAATCTGCAATAACTCCAGATATCTTATTTGATGAAATGTTCAGATATAGTAAGATTATCGGAGACAGAAAGGTAATCATCAACCCAAATGCAGTAGTCATTAAGCAGAAGCATCGTAATACCGAAGCTGAAGTCCTGCGTAGTGGTTCTACATTCAAGGGATGTGGTGCGGCTAGAGCAGATAAGGTTATGAGACAGGCAGAATTGTTTGGATCATGGTGGGAGAGATTCAAGGCAGGAAAGATCACAACTGAGGAAATGGGTGGTGATGGATCTGACTGGTACTCAAAATATGAGGTACAGTATCTTGAAGACCACATCATCGTGATGGATACAATGCAGTACATCAATGATGCCATCGACAATGGTGAGCATATACTGGTTGAGGGATCGCAGGGATGTGACCTTGATATCAACTATGGATTACCTTATCCTAATACAACATCAAGACAATGCCATGCAGGTCAGTTGACTGCAGACTGTGGTATTTCACCGATGTTAGTTGATGAAGTAATCATGATCATGAGACCATATCCTATCAGAATCAGTAATACAACGAATCTCAAGGATGATAAAGGTCAGACACTTGTTACATCTTCCGGAGATTATAGTGGTGCTGAGGAAATCACATGGGATATCGTTAAGGAAAGATGTGGAGCACCTGCAGATATTGAGTTTGGTGAGAAGACTACAGTAACCAAGAAGACACGCAGGGTGTTTGAAATGAATTGGGAGCGATTAAGATATGTAACACAGTTGAACAGACCTACTGCTATCGCACTCAATTTTGCCCAATATATTGATTGGGGAGCATACAAATGCACAGATCCTGACAAGTTGCCACAGAAAGTCTGGGATTTTATCAATAAAGTGCAGGAAGTCACCGGAGTACCAGTTAAATTGATTGGTACTGGTGCAGGTAACGATGATATCATCGACCTTATGTAAATCAAATAAGAAAAGGAGAATACAACAATGAAAGATGTAAAGATTACTTGTAAGGACTGTGGTAAGGAATTTACAGTATCAGAGCAGGAGCAGAAGTGGTATAAGGATAGAGATTTTGATCTTCCTAAAAGATGTCCGGACTGCCGTAAGGCTAAGAGAAGTAATAGAAAGAAGTAGCCTATGGACAAACCACTCTATGAGCCTGGGAATGTCATAGATTTCAGATTCACTAGGGAACATATGCCAGATAGGGTGTATGTTTCCATGGTGTATCGGATGGTAATGTCAGATGAATGGATGTACCAGTGTTGGTCAGAGAAGTCTGGCATTAAGGTTTATCTGTCTGAAACAGAGATTTCTAGGCGGAAATCTAAGAAGTCAGCGAAGTGCTATGAGCACCCAATTGTTAAAGATATGATGTCAAAAGGGTTTAGATTCTGTGGCAACTCTAAATCTGATACTGCCATCAATCGTGCTAAGAAGTTACACGATGCCGAATACATTAAGCATATTGTGTTAAAAGATGCTGTTGATGAAGATGGTAATATGATTGACGGAAACCTTGGACTATGGGTACAATATCAGCACACGATTGACGATGAACCTGTATTAATACCGAGGGAAGACGGTGGATATACAGTAAAGTGATCGTTCTTCAGTAGTTATCTGTTTATGTCGAACAGATCATATGACTGATTGAACGAAATGTTCCGAATGAAAGGCGGAAGGAAGACTATTTGCAGGTAAAAACACCTGCCGACCAACGATTAATCAGAGACGAATAAAGGAGGAATTTAAAATGAGTTGGGACAACATTACAGGAGATAGTAGCATTTTACCAAGTAGTAACGGTGGTCAGGATGAAATCAAGCTTGAATCTGGCAAGGCTAAGAAGATCAGATTAATCCTGCCGAATGGATCAGAGCCATACTCTTATCTTGAGCATTGCCTTGAGGTTGAGACAGTTGAGAATGGTCAGATGGTTCGTACATTCCGTACAATCAGATGCCCTAAGACAACACAGAACCCTAATGCAAGTTGTCCATTATGTGATGGACAGCAGGTACGAAGAAGAGTACGTCATGCATGTAATGTATTTGACTATGATCTTGGCAAGGTTCAGAAGCTTAATGCAGGTGAGCAGGTATTCCAGACAATCGCAACCACACGTAAGATGGGTGTAGATGTACTTGGTGTTGACTGGGGTATCATGAAGACTGGTGAAGGCAGAAATGATACTACATATACAGCAACAAATCTTGGTGCATCACAGTTCAATTACGATCCTGCGGCACATGGAAATCTGTTTGATATCGAAGCTGAATATGCTCCATCTACAATTGAGGATATGAAGTCTATCGTAGAAGCATGTGGTGGAGATTGGGATAAACTCACAACACCGCCAGAGTTAGTATACCCTACATTGCAGGAAGCATTGGCACACAAGATGCCGAATGGTAAGTATAAGGATCAGACACTTGGACAGATCTGGGATGCAGATAAGAGTCCTAGAGGATGGATCGCATACCTTGCACTCAAGAGTACGAGAATGAATGAGGAAAAGGCTGCGGCACAGGTAATCTATGCAAGACTTGGTGGTGTGTTCATCGAAGGTGTTCCTATGGAAGATGATGCAAGTGCACCTAAGACAACTCCACAGCAGTCAGCACCTGCAAATACCGCACCTAAGCAGGAATCTAAGCCTGCAACTCCTGCACAGCCAGTTGCCGATAATGGCAGAACAGCAAAGGTGCAGGAAGTTAATAAGATCTTCGCTGAAAAGGAAGAGTTTGTTAAGGGTGGGTTTGATAAGATTATCAAGACACTTCAGCAGTATGGTGGCGGTAAGACCAACATTCAGGATTTCACCGATGCAGAGTTAGATGCCCTGCTTAATGGAATCAAATAAATAACAATGTCATAATAATCCAATGGTTGAGGGTGGTAAATATAGCCACCCTCTTTCCATATCTAGAGCGGAGCAAGGTTAAACTAATCAGTTGCAAACATTATACGCAGATCTATTATCAAATAGAAAGGAGAATTTATAATGAAGATTAAAGGATTTGAAGATTATGAGATATTTGAGAATGGAGATATCTACAAGAATAATAAAAAGATAAGAACATTCTTAAATAAGGGATATCTTATGGTAGATTTGCGTAGAAATGGTAAGGTATATCATAAAAGAGTACATATATTAGTAGCACAACATTTTATACCAAATCCAGATAATCTACCGCAAGTGAATCATAAAGATGGAAATAAACAAAATCCAGATGTTAACAATCTTGAATGGTCTACTTGTTCAGATAATGTGAAACATGCTATAAGAATGGGTTTAAATCATAACCATATACAAGATAGTAAGCATATGGACAAAATGAGACAGATAATGATAGATAATAATTCATTAATTGTTGAGCAATTAGATGCTTGTGGTAATGTTATTGCTGAGTATAGAAATGCAAGACAAGCATCGAAGATAACTGGGATATATCAAACTGGCATACAGAGGGTATGCTCTGGTAAAAGAAATACTGCAGGCGGATATAAATGGAGGTATAAATATGAACAAAGAAACACAAAGAAAAATAAATAGAAGAAATAGAAATCGTGGATCAAGATTCGAGAAGTCTGTCGCAGATTATCTTGGATTTGATGTAGTACCATATAGTGGATCTAATGCAAGATATGGATTTGGTGACGTTAGAAATGATGATTGGTTGATAGAATGTAAGAACATCACTCCGACAGATGGTAAGATTACTATCAAGCAATTATGGATTGAGAAGAATCGTAAGAGAGCAGATGATGTAGGTAAGAGGTCATGCATTGCATGGATGCCTGCAGGCAAAGCAGATAAGTTTATATTGATGGAATATGAGGATTACGCACCATTTGGTGTATCTCCAGATTATTCACATACAATTGTTGCAAAGGTTCATAACACAAAGAACTTAATATTTAATATGTCTGAGGACTATATTAAAGATATCAGACATGGATTGATTGTCGAGTTCGTGTTTGAAGGGGTATCATATTTCATGATGTCCTTAGAACATTATAAGGAGATGATTAGTAGTGAGTAAAAAGTTTAATAACAGAAGAAAGTATAAGAAATGTGAGATATGTGATGAATGTATTGCAATAGGTGAAGGTGATCATCTATGCGGTAAGACAAACAAGTTGGTAATAGAGGGATACACACCAACAGATGATTACAGATCATGTCAGCATATTAAGGATTCAACAGAATTATCGGGAGGGCATTTATGGTAATAGAAGTAGATAACCTTGGCGGTAAGATTGTTGATAAATTGCCAAGAGAACATTTATTAGCAATACAGAGTGTGTGCCAGTTCAAGGTAGAGAATTCAGAGTTCAAGGCTATGCAATATTCTAAGAAATCACATGGCAGGTTTCAGTTTGATGGGTATAAGAAACTATTCAATATCCAGACACGCAGGTTTCCAATAGGTTTATTACATAGAGTAGTGAACATATGTGAGAACCAACTTGGATATAAGTGTGATATTAAGGATAACAGAATACATCTGCCGCAGGTGTATGATTATAAGTATGATGCTTCGATACCTAGAGACTACCAACAACAAGCAATAATAGCATCTGTGGCATCTGGTAATGGGATACTTAAGATTGCAACTGGTGGTGGTAAGACAGTTGTTGCAGGTTGTACTATTGGTGCACTCAAGAAGAAATCAATATTTATAGTGCATACTCGTGACCTATTATATCAGGCTATTGGATCATTTAGCAAGATATTTCCAGAGGAGAAGATTGGTCAGATTGGTGATGGTGTGATAGATTATCAAAATATTACTGTTGCTACGATGCAGACACTTGCAATACTTGGTGATGTAGAAGTGGGTAAATCATCAGATGAAGATGATACGCAGGATGAAGCAAAGATTGAAGCTACCAAATTGAAACGAGAGGAATTCTCACAATATAGCAGGACAGTACAATGTGTAATGATGGATGAGGTACAAATAGTAAGTAGCCAGACTGCACAGAATGTAAGGTTCTTATTTGAATCTGCCGATTATGCATTTGGATACTCTGCATCACCATGGAGAGACGATGGTAGTGATCTTGCAATTGAGGGTGCATTTGGGTGTAGGATAGTTGATATTACTGCATCTGAATTAATAAGAAGAGGATATCTTGTTAGACCTACAATAGAGATACACAATACAACATATAGATTTGCAGGCGGAAAGAACTATGCAGAGATATATCAGAGTTACATTGTTGAGAATCTACAGAGAAATATGCAGGTTGCCAATGATGCAGTAAAGGAATATAATGCAGGTATGAACACATTGATACTTGTGACACAAATTAAGCATGGTGAATTGCTTGCACAGATAATACAGTCAATGGGTATAGATGTATCATTCATATCTGGAAAATCTGGAATGAAGAAGAGGTCACAAGCAATACAGGATATGCGTGATGGCAAGATATCATTGTTGATAGCATCTACTATTGCTGATGTAGGTCTTGATATTCCGAGATTACAATGTATTGTTGAAGCAGGTGCAGGTAAATCATCAGTTACAGCATTACAGAGATTAGGAAGAATAATGAGGACATTTGATGGCAAGACATCATGTAAATTTATCTCATATAGAGATACTGCAACATACATTGATCAGCACATACTTCATAAAATCAATATCTGGCGGACAGAGGAGGAGTTTATAATACATGAGAATTAAAGATGGCATGGTGAAGTGTCCAGTATGTAAGAAATTATTTCTCTATAACTCACATAGTATATACCGATTGAAGAAAGGCAAAGGCGGTACTACAATGTACTATTGCTCATACACTTGTTGGAGAAAAGCAGGTGGAGATAAATGAAAGGAGAATTAAGATTATGAAAGTAATCGGACAGTCTGGTAAATTAATGATACCAGAGTCACCAATGAAGCACATTGAGAAGATAGGTCGCATCTGTTATAAGTCAGAGGATAAGATAACAGATGGTACTGATCGCAAATTTGTGAGAATGCTACTTAATAACAATCATCGTGCAATGATTGAGCATTACAGATTCATCATGGAAGTATCTCCTATGATCTGGGAACCTCTTGAGGTAATCAAACATGACCACATTCAAATGACACATAGTGAGTTTAAAGGTAGAGATAGATTTGTTATCTCATTTAATGCGAGAGCATTAATGGAATTGCCGGACAAATGTGATTGTCACCATCATGGAGTAATCAATATGGCTATTAAAGGTATTGTTGATGAACTCACATCACATATTGTACGTAAGTACGATTGTTATGAGTTATTTGGACTTGATAGGAATGAACCACTACCGCTCTTATCAACTGGTGTAGAGTTTATCGATAACTCATATGAAGCGATGTCAGATGAAGAGTGGTTACACCATGGATGGTTCTCTGCACACATGATTACTGATCGTGGCATTACTCATGAGATTGTTAGACATCGTGAGGAAACATCATTCGCACAGGAATCTACAAGATACTGTAACTATGGTCTTGATAAGTTTGGCAATGAGATCACAGTAATTGGGCAGGGATTCTGCGGAGAAGCAGAGAAATATTGGAGAGAATCTGTTGCATGTGCAGAGTCAATGTACTTTGAATTACTTGAGTGTGGTATTAAGCCACAGATGGCTAGGTCAGTATTACCTACATGTCTCAAAACAGAGATTGTAATGACAGCACCAATATTTGAGTGGAATCATTTCTTCAATCTTCGTATGAGAGGTACAACTGGTACACCACATCCAATGGTGCAGGCATTGTCAACAGAGGTATATAAAGATGCCTTAAATAAATTAAATGTAAAGGAGATTTAACTATGAGATTTACAACAAGAACAAAGGTAGTAATCATCAATGGTAAGCCACAGTCCGGCAAGGACACATTCTGTAAATATGCACAAGGATACTGTGACGATGATGAATCTGCCAACACACTCATTATTTCATCAGTAGATCCATTAAAGGAAATGCTTACGCAGTTAGGATGGGATGGCACTAAGACAGATAAGATTCGTGATATGCTGATGGATATGAAGCAGTTGTGGGTACAGAATCAGGATGGTCCAACAATGTTCCTATTCAATAATATCCTTGAGTTCCATAAGGCATGTACTGGTGAGGATAATATTGTATTCGTACATATTCGTGAACCGGAAGAAATCAAGAAACTTGTTAATGCGTTGACTGGCTTCGAATCGATGGGCATTGACGTAATTAGTTTGTTGGTTATTCGAAAGGGCGGAGAGGACACACCGAATCAGCCTGCAGAAACACGCAGGAGCGATGATGAAGCACTTATTAACAGCTATGAGTATGATGTAACAATCAATAATGATGAAGATCTTATTAAGTTACAGGAACTTGCGGCAGAGTTTGTAGATAAATTATTGGAGGATGAATATGAGTAAAGTAGATATTGAGAGAGTATTAACACAAGGTAACCCAGATGGATTAACGCAGGAGCAGATCAAGCAGGCTATTGATGATACAGTAAAGGGATTTACAACAATTGCCGATCTTAATAACTTCTTGACAAAACTTCATCCATCTGATGCTTATACACTTATTCGTGATGTTGTTCAGCCAAAGAGTAATTTCATGATTAGGAAGCAGAAAGATGAAGAGTTAGGGGAGTATCAAAAGTTCCAGGAAATTCAGAAGCAGGCAAAGGCAACATTTGATTATGAACGCAAGACTGCAACAATGTTTGAAGTTCAGCAGGTTGCGGCAGGTATTGCACAGAAGTATTACAATATAGCTGTCAGAATGATAAGTCTTTTGGATGATGAACTTGGTAGGATTGAATCGGCTGTCAATACAATCGAAGAGAAGGTAGGGTTACCTATCTCCAAATTCGAAGTAAAGGAGAGTGACAGTAATGATACAGCCGAACATAATGATGAGCAGGGAAGCGAGAAGACTTCTTAATGAATTAGAATCACTTGCAGGTCAATATAAGACAAGTACACTTGTTACACCACAGCAGGTGTATATTGCTGATCAAATTACACAGAAATACTATACAGCACCGATACTTAATGCGATTAAATCAAAGGTGAAGGCATTGAAGAATAGATCTTCTAAGCATTTCACAGTTGAGCACTGGGTATCGGTGCTTGATTCTATGTTTTCATCCAATGGTAGTGTTAGGAGAGAGGGATCAATCGTGCAGGTAGTTGAGGTAGATGATGGATTCTTAGGCTATCAGTCAATGATTAAATATCTCATAACAGACTATGGGATGGGCGATGCAGGCGAGATATATGAGATTGTACACAAATATTCAAATGAAATGATTGACAAGGCTATAAGTATTGCCAAGCAGAATAAGGTATATAATGTACAATATGTCAAAGCCGTACTTGAAAAAGAACAAGCATTATCTAATATTCGTCAGCAAGAGTTGAATAACCTGCGTACAAAAGTTGAGGATTCAAATCATATTCTTAATCGTCAGAGAGTTGAACATTCTGTATTAGATATGGCTAGCACACAGTATGATTGGAATAAGGCAAAGGAGAATGCTGAACTTGAGAGGAAGATGCAGGAACTGATAGGAGGGTAGATAATGGACAAGCTAAGAGTTGTTAACATCGGTGGTATACAAGCACCGACTGGCACACCTATCACATATCAAGGTAGTGAAGTAGGTAAGGTTATCAGACCTATGGATGAAGGATATTCTGAGTGTGCAATAAATTCTGACATAGTAAATCAACTTATTAGAAATAATGCTGTGTCATTCAGTTTGGAGGTCATACATAAATGAGGTTAGGCTTCAAGTACAATGATATTGATCTAGTAAGGCAGGATATAAAGTCACAGATGCCACTAGATCAATTTATAATATTAGCAGACAAAAGATATACAGATGAAACTGGCATCAAGTGTAATCCGCTTGAGGAAGTGAATGATCATCTATACAAGAAGTGTTGTGACCTGGATGAACATCCACTTGATGATGATGGCACTAGAGATTCTACTGCATCATTCACAGTATGTCCACAAAAGGAATTATTCTATTGTTTCGGATGCGGTGCATCTGGTGATAGATTTGAGTATATCAGTAGAAGATTCTATGTTGACCATATGAGGTCAATAGAAATTGCCGCAGAGATAGTTGGATTAGATCTCACACCTTATATGCAGGAATTGTCGGCAGAAGAGAAGATTAAACTTGAAATGTATCGCAACAATGATGAAGCTAGGACTCTTGCACAGAATGCGTTATATGAGAGTGATAAAGCATTAGATTACCTGCACAGTAGAGGTATAACAGATGAATCCATAGAGCTATATAAGATTGGATATGCACCAAGTCTTGTGAATGGCAAGACAATATTTGAGGACATTCCAAACTGTATAGCATTACAGTTAAATAGGAAAGACCAGTTCAATGATGCAATATTGTTCCCAATCGATGATGCTACTGGCAATATGCAGTATTTCCAATCAAGACCATTCAACCCATTGCCTGGGATGAAATATATTGGTGGTAACGATGATCACCCACTATATGACAAAGATACTAGGATATTTGGATTTGATATCGCAAAGAGACATCTTATCAAGAATAATGGTGTTATTGTCGGAGTGGAAGGTGCACCAGATACAATTGCATGTATGCAACAAGGTATAATCACATGTGGATTCTTAGGTACTGCAATGAATCAGAAGACATTTGATATACTTGATAAATATCGTGTCACAGAGTTGATATTATTGCTTGATGGAGATAAGGCAGGCAGGGATAAGACATTCAAGAATGCAGAGAAATATCTGACATTGAATACACGTGTCAAAATGAAAGTTGCACAGTTGCCAGATCCTTATGATCCAGAGGAGTTTATAAATAAGTTTGGTGCTGACGAATTAAAGAAGATAATAGATAGTGCAGTATATGCTGTACAATTCTTGATTGACACTAAGTGGAATGATGCACAGTCACCAACACAGAAAGCAGAGTTTATCTATTCAATACAGACCTATATGAACGCAATATCAGACGATATTATGAAGAAACTCATGATTAATCATATTGCAGGCAAGATAGGAATGGATCCTTCTCAAGTAGAAGATTACTACATGCAATCTGCGGTGCAGAACTCAAGTGGTGCTAAGTTATACTCACCAGATGGTGAAGCAGTATTGTTAGGCGAAGCAATGCGTAACCCAGATTTCCTGCCAGAACTCACAATGAGGTTCAAGGATGAAGACTGGTATCTTCTGAAGCATAGACATCTATTTAGGATATTGAAGCAGTCAGAGTACACAGATGTAGAGTCAATATTTACAATTGCGAAGAATAAGAACATTGACAACATAGTCACATATGACTGGCTGACAAAATTACATGATGATCATGGTAATGTTGAGTTCTCATTGAAAGATGTTGAGGACAAATTAATAAGACGCAAGGCAATAGCCAATATAGACAATACAAAGGTTAAACTGACCAATCTGGAATCTGATGCGATGCTCACAATAGACCAGTCTACAACGAGTATGTTTAGTATTGCACATGGCAAGCAGGAAGATGCAATATATAACACAGTATCACAGGTAGATGATGTAATGGCACAGATACATGAGAGGATGAATAATCCAGTAACATTGATTGGATACTCATATGGTGATAGATTCAAGAAACTTGATGCGTACACACTTGGACTGCAGGAGCAGACATTGACAGTAGTTGCCGCAAATCAGACAGTTGGTAAGACAACAATATGTGAGAACTTCGCAATGTATCAGGCTATTGATTTGAAAATACCTACATTATGGTTCACACTAGAAATGGATAAGAATAGAATGACATATAGACATCTATCAATATTGTCTGGTGTTGACTGTACATCAATCATGACTGGTAATATTACAATGGAAGAGAAGGCAAAGATTAATCAAGCCGCATTAGCACTTAGAGGATCTGAATTTTATCTGTCTGAGAAAGGACATGATTTATCAGAAGCACTTGCAATTGCAAGAAGATATGTGCAGGCAAAGCATGTAAAGATTATATATGTTGATTACCTGCAACTGCAGTTCGTGACAGATAAGAGGACAGAATCTCGTAGTAGAGAACTTGGTTCTATATCTAAGGATTGGAAGCAATTTGCAAAGGAAATGAATGTTGCTGTAGTATTGATATCACAGTTAGGTAGACAAGCATTACATGAGGATACTGCAGAAGCTGAACATGGATATGGTTCATATGAGGTTGCACAAGATGCAGACACATATATTACATTAAAGGACAAATCACCAGAGGAAATACAGAATGCAGGTATTGAGCATGGCAATAAGATACTGAATATCAGTAAGAACCGAATGGGTGAGAAGACGATATTAATGGACTTATATATGGCAGGTGGGACATATCAAGTAAGTGAAGTGTAAAAGGAGAGTGATATAGTGATAACTGTATTATTAGGAGAAACAAATTCTGGCAAGAGTACGATTGGTAAGGCAGTAGTACAGAAGTTGGGTGATGATTGGGTATATGTATCATCTGGTGATATAGCAAGGCGAATAACTCCACAAGAGGATCTTGATGCAGGCAAATTTGCACCAGAGCAGGATATGAGGGCAGAGATACTTCACATGATTAATGGTGAGTATCGTAGTAAGCACATCATACTTGATGGTTTCCCAAGATTCTCTGACCAATATGAGTTTCTGCATAGCATAACATCGGATGATATACTATTCATATTGGTTGATGTACCACATGAGCAGATAGAGAATAGGGCAAGAAATCGTGGCAGGTCTGATGATAGTGCACTCAATGAGAAATTCAAATTCTGGAATGAGCATACTGTACCGATGATCAAACAAATTATCGAAGACCATGACGAACTCTATACAATAAGTAACGGTGACAATGATAATATTTACGAGAATGTAGAAAAGGTGTGTGATATATTATGTCATTATTTGTCGCAAAATTAGATAGGTATGATATGGTGAATAACCCACAGTGCGATTCTGCATGTTTCAATATATGGTTCGCAGGTTGCACATTTCATTGTGAAGACTGTCAGAATCCACAGCTATGGGATAGAAAATCTGGCGGAGAATGGAATGTTGCAGATTTATATAACATAGCATTATTTAATTGTCAGAAATTCAATTATAATACTGTGGTATTACTTGGTGGCGAACCGTTACAACAGAACAAAGAGGAACTATTATCTTTATGTCAGCTGTTAAGCGAGAAGCATATTGATATATGGGTATATACAGGATATGAACTTGAGCAGGTGGACAAGGAATTACTGAAGTATATTCATACAATCAAATGCGGAAGGTATATTAAGGAACTAAGGCAGGATGGATTTCCTGCAAGTTCCAACCAAAAAGTCTATAGGTCAATTGCTGGTGACTTAAAAGATATTACATCAAAGTTTAAGGAGGAATATTAGATGCAGGTTAACATGAGTTTAATCCCAGAATTTGAAAATCTGTGGAAGAGTTTTAACCAAGATCCAGTCAAGAAGAAGTTCCTTAAGATTGAGGGAATCGCAGAAGAGGATCTGGATATTGGTTTAGCAAGTGAGCAGTTCTTCAAGGAGAAACTTGCCAACATCAGTACAGATGCAAACTCAAACTACTCAGAGAACATGAATCCTACAGTTTATCGTACCCACACCACCAACGGTATGATGAAGTTATTAGGATATCATTTATTGTGGCATTATGCTGCTAAGAGATATGGTATTGAGTGGGCGAATATGGCAATAAGCGAGATATGGAATGGCGGATTTTATTTCCATGATGCACATGGTCTCCGTATTCAGATGCCATACTGCTATGCATTCAGTCTGGACAAGTTGGTATTTGAGGGTAGACCTTATGGATCTTCTCCTACAACACCTGCTAAGCACAGAAAATCATTCTTATCACAGGTAGATAAGTTAATCTCTGATTTAAGTAAGCAGTTTGCAGGTGCTACTGCACCATCTGATTTATTCTTATGGTATTCATGGTATCTCAAGAATGAGTTTGGTGGAATTGATTGGCATGAGCATATTGATGACATGAAGAAAGAAATCATTGATGATATGCAGGGATTGGTATGCTTATTCAATGAGCCAGGTAGAGCAGAGGGAGAACCTCCATTTACAAATATTTCAATCTATGATCCTATTGGATTAAGAAATCTGTTTGGGCATATCACATTCCCAGACGGTACTAAGCCAGACTTCGAACTTATTATGTTCATTCAGAAGACATTCTGTGAGTGGTTCAGCCATGGTGATCCTATTACTGGATTCCCATACAGATTCCCAGTTGTTACTATCAACACAACTACAACCAAAGACCATGACTTTGAAGATGAGGATTGGGCAAGATGGGTTGCACACGTTGATAGAAATATGTGTAATTTCAATCTTCATTTCGGTGACAGATCTAAGATTGCAATGTGTTGCAGATATGAGAATGATCTTGATGATATGAACTTATCACCAGATTCATTTGGTAATGGTGGTGTTAATATTGGTAGCCATCGTGTTGTTACTCCTAACTTCGTAAGATGTGCACTTAAGTCTGGTGGAGATCCTCAGAAATTCTTAGATGAATGTGATAGAGTGATTGATATTGCAGGCAAATTACTCTACATCCATCGTGTTGATATCCTGCAGAAGAGAATCGATAAGAATCCTGAATATCTTCAGTTCTTCGGAAAACTTGGATGGTTCTCACTTGATACAATGTTCAGTACAATCGGTCTGACTGGTGTATATGAAGTATGTCAGTATATGGGATATGATATCCTTGATGATGAAGGTACTGAATTTACTACAGATTTCATGGCTTATCTCAAGGGTAAGGTCAAGGAATTAAGGGCAGAATATGGATGTGTATTCAACTGTGAGGAAATCCCTGGTGAGCAGGCATGTGTATCATTAGTTAATAAGGATCATATCTACTTTGAACATGAGGACATGAGTAATGTACCAGATGATGTTAAGGATGCATTTGCAAACTGCAAACTCTATTCTAATCAGTACATCCCACTCATCAATCAGGCTGATATGATTACAAGACTTGATCTGTCCGGAAGATTTATGAAGATGATCTCTGGTGGCGGAGTTGTTCATGTTAACTGTGATGCACAGATTGATACAGATGAAAAGATGTATGAATTGATCAAGTACGGTGCTAAATGTGGTGTACCTCATTTTGCGGTATGCTACAGATTTGGTAAATGTGATGATCATCCTGCAGTAATCGTTGGACAGAGCAGGTCAACATGTCCGATATGTGGTAAGCCTATCACAAGGACAAGAGCAAGAGTTATTGGATATTTCAGCGATGAAAATAACTGGCATCCAGTAAGACAGGAATTTGATGCACCTTACAGATTCTACAGTAATGGTGTTAATCTTGAATAAATATGAGAGGAGGTAATTGTCATGGCTAAATGTGGCGGTTCTAAAGGCAAAGGTGGTCGCAAGGGCAAAGGTGGCAAGGGTGGCTGCAAGTAAAATTCAATAAACACAATACTTAGTGGGCGGCTAATCACCGCCCATATTTTGTATATGAAGACAGCTTCAAATAATAATTATTAAATGTTAGGAGGACATAGTAGATGGCAAAACTACAGTTAAAGGTGAAGAGAGGAGAACTTGCAAAGGAGTTTCCACTTATGCAGGTAGCAAAGTATGGTGATGTTGGATTGGACATTCCGATTGCATTACCAGACAAGGGTGAGGTGGTAATAAATCCTGGGCAGAGATATCTCGCACCTACAGATATTCGTATCGAGATACCATATTCTCATTGGGCGGCAATTGAAGCAAGAAGTTCTACATCCAAGAAATCACTTATCGTTCCTAAGGGAGTAATTGATCCTGGATATCGTGGAGAATTGTTTGCACAGATCATTAATGTTGGCACTACACCTGTGACAATTAGACATGGAGATAGACTGATACAGTTAATCTTACATAAGAATGAGGTAAATGATTTTGATATAATTGAAGCAGATGAATTGTCAGAATCTGAACGTGGTGAGACTGGATTTGGTAGTAGCGGACAGTCTGCAATCACTAGATAGGAGGGATTGCTGTGGCTAGATTAAATAGAGGAGAAGATCCTAAAATCGATCACATAAATGATCTGGTCGCAACTGCCAAGGATGATAATAGTTCCGATCGTGCTAGAGTTGATGCAATGTCGGAACTATTATCTATGTTTAGACCGATGTTGATTAAGGTATGTGATAAGTGGGTAAAATATTTCAATGACCAGTCACATACTCTTGTATCATTTGAGGAGTTAATGTCTGATGCAGAATATTGGTTCATGTGGTACACAAAGGAGAAGTATATAATTGATGGTGATGCGACATATAATAAGTTCATAAAAGATCATATAGACCAAAGAATACGGTACATTTATGAGACACACCTTAAGTATTACTCACAAACAATATTCCCAGATCCAATAAGGCATAGGGATGAAAATGATGGTTTAGATCAGTTAGAGTTGGTAGCATATAACTATTCAACCGAATTACAGACTAAACAACACATGGATGATGAAATTATTGATAGGATGGAGCAGGATGCTAGGCATCAGCTTGCAACTAGAATTATGCAATTGGTTGAGAATAGTGAGTTATATACAGAGAGGGAGAAGTACATTTTCAGAGAGACTAGATATAATGGTCAATCGCAGGATAAAGTGAGTAAGGAACTTGGGATATCTAGAACAAGAGTTGTGCAGATATCTAGGAAGATAAATAAGAAGTTACTAAATCAGATGGAGAATGATAAAGAGTTCTGGGAATTGATCACCCAGACCGATATTGATTTTGATAATAATTTATTATAATAGTATCGGTTTCAATATAGATAATGAAAGGAGTGATAAGATGTTTACAACAAAATTTACTGACTTACATCTTCATAGCGAATACTCATTGCAGGATGGCATGATTCGTGTGCAGGATAGTAAAGATCCAAAGCATATTAAGAGTGAAATCATTCTTCGTGCTGAGGAGACTAATAGTGACACTATTACAGTCACAGATCATGGCAACATGTATGCACAAGCAATTCTTGCTTCTGTATGTAAGACATTTGGATTTAAGCATATGCCTGGGTGTGAATTCTACATGGCTACTGATACAAGACATGATAAGTCATACAGTAGACATGGCGATGCATATGTTCATATAAATTCATGGGCGAAGAACAAACTTGGGTATAAGAACATGTGCATATTGCAGAAGAGGTCATTTGATGAAGGATTCTACTATGTTCCTCGTATTGATAAAGAGTTACTCAAGCAATATCACGAGGGCATAATGTGGTCTGATGCGTGTGTCGGTGGTACACTTAGTACATTAATACTGCAGGGCAAAGTAGAAGAAGCATACAAAGAGTTCATGTGGTATCTTGATATGATTGGTGATGATTTCTACATTGAGTGGCATAACCATGGCATAGATGATGAGGACAAATGTAATCAGATTAAGAAAGAATGGGCAGACAAGCATGGTGTACCGATTATTGCCTGCACAGATGCACATTACTACAAGAAAGAAGATACAGATGCACATAAGACATTGCTATGTATTCAGTATGGCAAATGGGCAGATGATCCAACATTTGATGGATTCCCTGGCGATGGATATTGGTTACTCAATGAAGAGGAACTACTAAGCAGGTATCCAAAGGAATACTGTGAGAATACACGATTGCTCACAGACAAATGTGAGGGCAACATCATCGAGTTTGGAGATATTAGACCACCGCAGTTTAAGATACCAGAGGATTTCATACAACAATACTTACAATCAGCAACATAAGGAGAGATAACGATGGGAATATTAAGAGATTTGGTAGAACAGAAGGCATTTGATATTGTAAAGAAGAGGATTGAGAGAGAGGAATCACAGGCATTAACCAACACAGAGGATATTAGAATGTACAATAGAATCTGGTTGGAGAAGATGGCTAATCATTATGATTATGAGATTAGTGATAATGATACTGCTGTCAACAGGATACTTGATAAACTCAATGAGAGGGATGGGCATTGTCCATGTGGTGGTATGACAGAACAGTTTATCTGCCCATGTGAAATGATGAGAACCCATGGAGTATGTAAGTGCGGATTATATAAGAATGCAGTAGATCTCAATCCAAGGGAATCAGAGACAACTGGTAGAATTAAACAGTAATATTAGTAGGTCACCTTATAATTATTAATGGGTGACCTAAATGTTATATTAATATTGAAAGGAGTGAAGATAATGTCAGTAGAACATCACGAATTGGCAGAAGCATACCTACGCAAATTGGTTGAAGAGGGTATGCATAAGAGATATGATGAAAGATGTGGTGGGATACCGCAGGAAGTAATAGATCGTGTTGAAATGGAATATCAAACAATCATTCCAAACAGATTCACTGATTATATCTTAATGATATGGGATATACACAACTTCTGCAGGACACCAGACAGAGTAAGACAATTCTGCAAGAGAAAAGGATTAACACCGCCACCAGATGGAATAATCCCACTTGGTCCAGGTAGGGGATCTGCAGGTGGATCTATGGTATGTTATTGTTTGGGCATCACACAATGTGATCCAATACTGTTTGGTCTATTCTTTGAGAGATTCCTTAATTCAGAACGTATTGCCTACCCTGATATTGACTTCGATATCTCACAGAAGTATAGACATATCGGTATAGCATACATAGCAGACACATATGGAGAGGATCATGTTGCACAGATTATCACATATGGTACATTATCAAAGCTGATGGTAATACACGATGTACTGCAGGCTGCTAATGTACCTAATACAGTAATCAATGCAGTCAAGGCTACTATACCAGATGATCCTGCAGTAGAATTGGCTGATGTGGTTGATGATGCTAAGTTCTTGGAAGCAATGCAGGCAATACAGTTCCCAGATACAACAGTAACAGTTGATAGGTCTAATGTCGAGCGAATGCTCAAGACTGGCAAACTGTCAGCAGAGAATAGGCAGATAGCAATGGAAATATTCATGGGAACAAAGAAATCTGCAAATATAACAATCAAGTCAACATGGACATGGGAAAAGGCACTCATGATTATGAGAAGACTTGAGGGTTTGAATAAGAATGAATCAACACATGCCGCAGGTGTAGTTGTTGCACCAGTAGTATTGGAAGAGAATGTACCGCTGATGCGTAAGGGTGGTACTGGATCATTGGCATGCCAATATGATATGAGATCACTTGAAGCACTTGGATATCTGAAGATGGATGCACTTGGTCTTCGTACTGTAGATGTTAACCATGATGCAGGCAATCTTGTCCGCAAATGGTACGATCCAAACTACAGATTTGAGAACCTGCCATATAATGACAAGGAAGCCATAGCACTCATCAATAGTGGAGATAACAATGGTATATTCCAGATTGAGGGTACTGGTATCACACAGATGATGCAGGATCTTGATATTGGTGGGTTTGAGACACCAAGATTTGAAGATCGTGACGAGTCCAAATTATCAACAATAGAACGAATAAGAGGAATGGAAATACAGGACTTCATGTGGATATCAGCAGGTATTGCATTATATAGACCTGGACCATTGGATGCAGTTATTGAGGGTAAGACAATGGTACAACACCTAATTGACCGCAAGGCAGGAAGAGAACCTGTAACATACCTATTCCCAGAGGAGAAGATGTACCTTGAGGAGACATACGGTATTCTAGTATATCAGGAGCAGGTAATGTCACGAGTAAGGCAAATGACTGGATGTTCATATGGTAGAGCCGATATTCTCCGTAAGGCAATGGGTAAGAAAGATCCAGTATTGATGAAAGAGCAGATGGATTGGTTTAAGGAGAATGCAATGAAACATGTGTTCTCGGAAGATCCTAAATACGAAGATGTCGAATATAAGACTAAGATTGTAGAACGTGCGGCTGATGAAATTGATAAGTTCGCACGATATGGTTTCAATAAGGCTCATACAGTAGAATACGGTCATATAGCATATGAGAATGCATACTACAAGGCTCATTACCCAGATTGCTTCTATACTGCAATACTTAATTCATTAAATGATAAACCGGACAAGCAGACATTAATGATTAAGGACATGATCAATCATGATATACAGCTACTGCCACCAGATATCAATGAATCTGATGTAGACTTCGTAGTTACAAGTCCAAATATTGTGCGATTCGGCTTGGGTGCTATTAAGCAATTTGGTGAGAAAGCTTGTAATTTCGTAATTGATGATAGAACAAGGCTTGGGCAGTATGGATGTGTTGAAGAATTTAGAATAAGAATACCATCAACCATACTAAACAAGACAGTAATGACTAATCTGGCTAAGTGTGGTGCATTCGATTCATTATTACAGAATGACAGTAGTGATGTGCAGTTTGATTGCAGGGCAACATTGGTTGAGACAGTACCTGCATTATGTGAATCGCTCAATAAACTTCGTAGGAAGAAGAATGCGAAATCAGAAGCACCATCAGTAGACGAAGCACTCACTAAGTGGGAGAATGGAGCAGGCTCATATGTAGTAACTAAGGGTGAACATGATCCAATCCAATATTCAATATGGGAGAAAGAGATACTGAAGTATTACATCAGTGCACATCCAATTGACAAATATGAAGCAGAGATACGCAGATGGGGTGCGATTGAGAATACAGATGATGATCTCTTACCTAATGAAATGTACATTGCAGGATTTATTGAGGGATGTCACGAGACAGTAATCAAGAAAGAGGGCAGAAATAAAGGCAAGAAGATGGGATTCGTCACAATCGGTACTGCATATAGGACATATGAGGGTACGATGTTCCCAGGAATATATGAATCTTGCCTGCCATATATCAAACCAAATGAACCAGTGGTTATGAAAGGCAGGAGAAATGAATATAAGGGTAATGTCACAATACAGGTTGAGTACATCCGCAGTATGAAGAATGAGGGAGTACGTGATTGTCCAGAGGTTCATATTAGACTTAATAATCCAGATGATGTGCTCGCAATGATGCACATGAGAGAATTATTTGATAAATATTTCGGTGCAACAAAGGTATACATCCACACATTAGATGGATTAGAAGACATATCGGTTGAATTAGGACAGACAATAGCATTGAATGACTACATCATTGACTACTTAGAATCGGTTGCTACTGTGGGTTATAAGGAACAAGTAGTTTGTGATGATTGACCGATATGACATACAAAGGGTGAAGGGCAGGTGGATAACATGGCATATGGGATGGTAAGATATTGGAAGACAAAAGGTGGAAGATTAATAGCAATAGCTGATATGACAGACATCCACCTGCAGAGAACCATAGAAATGCTTAAGAGACAAATTGACGGAAGTATTCATGACGAATTTTGTTATGATAATATCATCGCAATGGAGCGAGAATTAGAAAGGAGAAATAGGAAGATGATTCAGAATGTAGATTTAAAGGTTGTTGGAGTAACATTTACAAATGAGGATGGCAGTTCTCGTAAGGAGCAGATCCTCACACTTGCAGAGCAGTATAAGGACAAACTTGGTGATATCAGAATTGATCTGGTGCGTGAAGCAGAGAATAAGTACGATATCAATGCAGTAAAGGTACTGGCAAATGACGTGCAGATTGGTTACATCGGCAAGGAATATGCTGCTATTATTGCACCGCTGATGGATGAATATGAAGAGTTTACAGCGGTAGTTAAGGGAATCGGTGAGTATAAGAATAGACCATACTGTGAGATTACAATCAATCAGGTTGGGTAAAATAATTGGTTCACCTAGATCAGCCTGCGGTAACCATCCTACCGTAGTAGGTGATTAAATACCAGTGATACTGGTAGCCATAAAGATATAGGGTGGTTGGTGAATTGCTGATCACCCATCTTTTGTATAAAGGTGGTGATAAAATGTGGATAAGGTGAGTGTGTTGCAGGTAAGTAATGGGCAGGTTATAAATAGATATGATGATATAGCAACTGCCGCAAGAAGTGTTGATGGTCAAGTATCTCACATATCAGAGTGTATGAGGTCAGTACCACACAGAAATACTCATAAAGGATATGAATGGAGGAATTCAAATGAACAATCAGTTACCATGGGAAAGACCAAGAATTAAGAGAATACTCGACATGTTCCCTAATAGCAGGGTATTCAATATTAAGAGATTAACAATCGATAGAAAGGAGACAAACTCATATGATATTCCGAGATAGTGCACCAATGCCGATTATTGCCATAGACTTTGATGGTACTATCAACTGCAATGGCGAAGATACATATCCTATCTGTGGAGAGCCTAGAATGCATGCAAAGCAGGTTATTGATTTCATGCATAAACTTGGTATTAAGATAGTAATATGGACATCACGTGATGTTGCATACAATCAGGATGAAAAGAAGATGTATGATCATATGTCACCAATGATTGAATGGTTGGATGCTAATGAAATACACTATGATGCCATCAATAAGTCAATCCAATTCGCACCATACGCATATAATGGCAGAAAGGTGTATGCACATATGTATGTCGATGATAGAGGATTTGGGTGGAGAGGTTCATATAATGGACATGATCCAGTATTCCTATTAGTATTAGAGGAGTTCTTACGCAAGGTATGTAGATTCTCCAAGGAATCAGCAGAATTTGTAAGAATATGCTGTGAGCAGGAACATGAGCCAGAGCAATGGATGATTGATGGTGTTAAAGAATGGAAGACTAGAAGATCTATGTTAACATGCCCATACAATGAGACTGGTGGAAGTAGGTGTGTAATCAAATGATAATGTATACTGATGGTGGTTCATACAATAATGGTGACCGCAAGGGTGATGGATCGTGGGCATATCTTATAGTGAATGAGGGTGATCCAAATGAGATAATTGTTACATGCGAGTTTATTCAGAATACAACCAATAATCGCACAGAAATGATGGCAGTAATTGAAGGTTTGAAGTATCTTAATAAATTTGATGATAGAATGAATGTAACAGTCGTATCTGATAGTGGATATCTCGTCAAGGGATGGACAGATCCTGCGTACTTAGAAAGATGGGTTGCTAATGGTTGGAGAACTTCAACAAATACACCAGTACAGAATCAAGACCTATGGGAAGAACTACAGAGATTATCTTGGCATATAGGATTTAATTTCATCCATATCAGAGGTCATAATAAAGATAAGAGAGCAGAACACGCATATTGGAATGATATTGTCGACAGAGCCTGCACTTGGGCATTAGATAATAAGATGTTAGGAATGGTGGTTACTCTCTCTTATGATAGAAATACTAAGAAGTTCACACCAATATCAGCAAAGTTAAAGGAGAATTAGATATGATGTTCAGATGTTGTAACTGTAATGAAGTATCATCTGCAGAAGATATTAACAATGTGACATTAGATGAATGCTGCATGAACCGCAAGCAGAGAAGAATGTATAAGCCAATTGAGAAGATGGCTAGCAATACTTGGTATAGATGCCCTAAGTGTGGTATGAATATCAGGATTAGAGGTTGGAATAAGGAGGATTAAGATATGCCAGAGAATGAAGTATTAGGAGATTTAGGAGATATCAGAGCAGCATTATGGGATATAGACATCCCATCACCAACAGTTCCGGAGTATAGAGAGCATCATGAGCAGATACAGCAAATGATAGCACTTGTTGATGAAAAGATGGCTAAATATAGAGGAAAGAAGGTGATTATCAATGAGTAATCTTATATTAGCACAAGGTGCAGAGCATACGAAGCCAGAGAATATGGCTAAGATACTTAAGGTTATTGAGCAGGAGAGAAATGGAATTGCAGACAAGATGTATAAATCAGCAAGTGATTGTGAGCATAAGATTGAAGATATCTACGGATGCGACATTCACAACCTTGATAATTACATCTGCGTAAGTCCATACTCATACGCAGTTGAGGAGAAGTATGATGGATATAGTTACATCAATAGTGAAGGCAGATTCTTCAGCAAACGATTATCACAGGCAAAGGGATCAGAGGGAACTCCAATTGAAAAGACAGGACACATCCCACACATCAGCAATATCCTTCGAAGAGTATTTGAAGAATGCGGAGCAGATTTACATGGAGAAATCTACAAACTCGGTGGAATCTCCGATGATGTCACAAGGATTCTTGGATGTACTGAAGATGAAGCACTCAATCGCCAAAAAGGATTAAATCCGGATGAAATGTTACATTACATGTTAATTGATATCAGAGCGATTCATGGTAAATCATTAATCAATGAGCCACATAGATTAAGACGTGCAATTCTTAGATGGGTGTATGTCAAATACATTCAGCCACTCGATCCACTCGGATATATCAGATTGACAGAAGAGATACAGGAAGATCCTAAAGTAGCATTTAGAAGAATTGTAACATCTGGTGGTGAGGGATTGATCATCAAGAGAGAAGATGCATTATATATCCCTGGCAAGAAGCCTGCAAATAACTGGATTAAGGCTAAGAAGAAAATCACACATGATGTAGTTATGATGGGATTGAATGCAGGTACTGGTAAGAATGCAGGATTATTTGGATCTATTCAGTTCGGTCACCTTATTGATGGTAAACTTGTCTCATGTGGTAATTGCTCATCTGGATTAAGTGATGATATGAGAGCATACATCTACAACAATGCCGATAGCCTTATTGCAAATAAGCAGGTGTTTGAGATTGAAGCCATCCAAGAGTCAGTCAAGTCATTCCGTAATGCAGTATTTCTTAGATTGCGTGATGATAAGGACTGGACAGAATGCAAGCCAATCAATATCAGAGTAAAGGAGGATATCTTATAATGTTTGTATTAATCAAATGCGACACATGTAGAGTTGGCACATCATTAGAGGAAGTATATGAATTTGATGATGATACAACAGAAGATCAATTGCAAGAATATGCAGATGATCTTGCAAAAGATAACGCAGATAGTTATGGTATCATTGATGATGAGATAGCAGAATCAGAAGAGAGTAGTATTGAATTTGAAGAGGGATCTTGTTATTGGGCAACAGTAGAGGTTCTTGATAATACAAGAGAAGAAATATTAGAAGAATATGGCGATATTTATGAGCCATAAAATTAGATAATAAGAGATAAATAAGAATTTGGGCAGGTACTTAGCGACCTGCCCTTTCTTTATGCTTTCGTGAGCCTGCACCAAAGCCGATTCCGTTTATGTCTTCCGCTGTCTCCGATTAATGAGCGATTAATTTGAAGCATCGTATTCGAGCGAGAGCAAAGCTGACATTCGACAATTAACCGATTCGCTGATTGCTAGAACAGTTTAGACACTTCTTTCTGTACATCATCATAGTTATATCCTGCAGCCTTCAATCTCTCTCGTCTTGTATCTCCATTGCCCCATGTAGACCATCTTGGATCTGAACATGTTCCATGGTATATTTCCTTTGCAATCTCTGCATTAGATTTCTTCTTTGCTGATGTTGATGAAGATACCTGCGTACCAGACTTTGTTGTGATGAATGCATCAAATCCTGCATTCTTAATTTTCTTTAACTGTGCATCTGCATTAGCCTTAACACTATATGCACCAACCTGCACCTTATACATACCATCAACTTGAGTAATGAATGCATCGAATCCTTTTGCTTTAATCTTTGCTAACATATTATCAGCATTGGATCTTATAGAATAAGCACCAACCTGCACACGATATAATACATCTGATTTGTTGCCACTATCTTCTGCTCCACTAAGTCTTGCAGTTACAGTCTTTGCAACATCACCAAGTCTTGAGAATAACCAATCCCCAGGGCATGATTTATTTGCGAACCATCTGTGTACTGTTAACTGTATTTCATTACTAGCAGGATTATATGACAATGCTTTATTCTTGTCTGAAATCCATACTAACTTAGTCTTACCATTACGTCTACAGATATCCTCACATAAGTCAATGAGTTTATTGTAAACTGTACTATTCATTGCATATGGATCTGTCTTATCAGATGCACACTCAATAGTTACTGCCCTCTGATCATTTGCACTCGAACTTGAGCACCAACTTCTATTTGCTTCATCTACTATAAGACAAACACCACCCTCTGTACCAATACCATAGTTACAACTTGCCTGTCTAGATGGACTTGTAAAACAACCACCGATAGACTTTGCTGATAACTGACCTACAACACAATGAGGTGTGATTCTGTCAATTGAATGTGTCCTCTTGCCACTATGGTTAGGACTCTTAACTGTACATGTAACTAATTTCGAATTACTCATAATGAATTCTCCTTTCTTATAACAAAATGGCTGACAATACTACTAAATATTCATACTGTCAGCCACCCACATCATTTATTTACTTCAAATCTTTCTTCCAATATCTCTTCACTATATCGATGAAATACTCCCACCCTTTGGCGGTAATTAGTGCGATAATGAAACTTCCAAATATCACCGCAACTAAGTAATACCACACAAATGCGATATGTTTATATGAGATTACTGCGAAGAATGCCACGATGCAAATGATCAATGACAATACCAGTACCTGCAACATTGTCGGAATCTTATTCAAGAATCCAATCTCCTTTGTGAACTCTGTGATTACCGAAATCAGAATACAGATACTGCAGATTACCGCCAGAATAACTGACGCATTATTGATTAGGATTTCCATTTGTCTTCTCTCCTTTCCTAACCTGCAACTTCATAAATTTTTCATAAATGGCTGTACCTGTGCCATTTCCACCAAGACCATGATATGCATCATAGATTATCTTTGCATTATCAAGAATCTCCTCTGATTTATCTACTGGAATGTAGTCCATCGCAAGGTATTGATTACAGATAGAAAATAATCTATCATGCAAAATGGCAAGCAGTCCGGACTTTAATGCTTCCTGCTCTGCCTTTCTCTCCTTGATCTTCTTACTTAAATCCTTGCACCATACGATAATTCCACCAGATATCAGAGTAAATAATGTCTCGCCAATATGGCTTGCAATCCACTCTAACATTAACCCATCCTCCAATAGAATTATTCTGCAAGGTCACCGCAGTCAAGATCGATAAGTACCTCTTTCACCTGATCTTTAATTCTATCTGGTACATCAGAGAATTTCTTCTTACCCTTGATAATAAGAGTTGCATAAACAACTGCCATATCTCTCACTTCCTTTCCTAGTAAGATTTTTATAAGAAACATGAATAACTTCATTATTTCTCACCATCCAAGATCTTCTGTACATCTGCCTTCAATTTAGCAGGTACATCGTTGATTGTATAAGGTTTGCCAGTCTTTGGATTGATAGCACCCTTAGTAATCAAATCTGCATAAACTTTTGCCATGATAATATCCTCCTTATCCTATCAGTTCATACACTTCTGTGAGTGCGATCTGCGTATTTGTGAGTTCCTCTTCAAGAGCGGAGTTCTTGTCTGATACCATCTGGATGTATTCATCCTTGGTATATTCGGTTTCAGTAGCAACCTCATATCCGATGAACTCATTATCCTTACCGACATTTTCCTTGACTTCTTTCTGCCCCTCAACAACATACACATGGTACTCGTCTACATAGAGCGGATCTTTTTTGACTGTCGATCTTACATTCTTGCGTACTACCATCTTCGATACCACCTTTCGCTATATTCTTTAGATAATATTCGTTGCAATAGTCCCTTACTGGTACTATGTATTTCTGTTCAAGACGGTAACTGTCACAATACAATAACCATCCTGTATATGAATTATAGGAACACCATTCTGAAAATGTAAGTTCCTCGCCTGCTAAGAACTTATCATAGATCTCAACCATTCTGTGTTCAAGATTTAAGCATATTGATTTGCGTAATAATGTGTACTCACCAAACATCCTAAAGCCTATGAAGTCAATACCTCTTGATGCAACTGGATATACCTGCCAATTAGGCTTCATGCTTAAATCTAACTTATCCTGCCAGTACTCCTCAATCTCTTTGCGTAGTTCATGTAGGAATTCCTTATTCCAATGCAGTATGATAATATCATCCATGTACCGCCAGTAATACTTAACTCCTTTAACTTCTTTCAACCAATGGTCAAATGCTGATAGGTGATAATTACCGCTATATTGTGAGAAGTAATTACCAATCGGAATACCTCTTTCTCCATCGGCATTATAGATTATCTGTGAAATCAACCATAGAACATCTGGATCTTTGAATATATGCTCATATTGATTCATCAAGATGTCTCTATTAATAGAAGGATAATATTTCTTAACATCACATTGTAAACAATAGGTTGTGCCGTATGGATCATTTGCCAGTGCTTGTTGTATACTTTGAATACAAGAATGAATACCTCTGCCAGGAATTGCTGAATAAGTATCATTTGTAAATTGTTTAGTAATTATTGGTCCAATTACTTGCAATCCTGCCCATTGTACCATCCTATCTGGGTAATAAGGAGATTTGAATATTTCTCTTTCCTTTCTACCCTCTGTCTTAATAAATCTGGTATATGGTGATGGTACATATGTCTTGTCTATAAGTATTTGTTGGAGATCATCAACATAATACTTAAGATTGCTATTTACTTCTTGAACCTCATGGTAGAAACCTTTATTTCGACTTGCATTAACATGGCTTAATTCTATGTTACTAGTTGTAACAATCTTTGGATAAAGGTTTCCATACCTAACCATGTCATTATGTATCTCCTTGTATATACTAAACTGAATCTTCGAGAATGTACTAAATGAAGTGCAAACCTACCAACACAGCCTAGGGTTCTGCATAAACCTAGTGATTTATTACTGCAGTATTTTAATGTTTTACCAACTACAATCTTGTGGGAAGGTATGTAGTCCTTGAGAGGTAAGGTAGATGATGCCACCGAACAAATTTAAGTATATACTCCAAGTGACTCCCAATATTACGATTACGATTAGAAGCTATATTATTCAAATTCCAATAGCACAAACCGCAATTCAAGCTGTTATTCCAATTCCCACCGAGTTTAGCAACATGTGTCGGACATCAGACTAAATGAAATCCAATGTCCGAACACTATGTCTGCGGCATCGCAAATTGTACATACATCTACCGACAAATATTTAGAAACTCAATCTAAGCGATCGAGAATACCAACTTAATACGTTAGGCAGCCGTAGGAATATACACCAAGCGACTCCCAACATAACGAACACGAGTAGAAGCCACATTAGACAAATTCCAACAGCACAAACCGCAACGCAAGCCGTCAGACCAAAGCCCACCGAGCCGAGCAACACGCCAACCAGTATTCTGCCAATAATAATCACCTACTGGTTTAGAATCATCGCCTGCAGTTTCGGTAGGCAAGAATGCGAAATCACAATCTTCTGACCAACCAAATGCTGATATGTATCCATTAGCACTTGCAAGTATAAACCCACAATCACTGTATGGACTGGCATCTGTATCATCAACGAATCCATGATCTGCCCAATACGCATGCCTAGTCGTACCGTTGTAATTCAGACCATCAGACCACTTCCAGATGTTGCCAAATGGGTTCTCTTTACCACGATATGTGATAGAAATCTTACCATCTGTACCAGTAGCCATGCCAGATTTATTACCAAGGCTTGATGTGAGACCAGTACTAAGTGCCATATTTGTTGATCCATCATCTGTGAGGTCACAAACACCCTTACCAACCCATGACTGTGCATTCATTGATGCGTATTCAATGAGGAACAGCCATTCAGTCATTGTATCAACAAGAAAATCTCCCTGCATCCAACCAATTCCCACATTGTTTGCTAACTTACGAGCATTTGCTCTAGTAAGATTGTTTGTTACACCAGATGCAGGCTTAGCATTTGCAATAGATGCAAGTTTATCACCAGTTGTTACTGTATAATCCGCAGTAACAGAATCATTTGTAACATAATTTCCTGCAGATGTATCGTACATACATCCTTCAAATGCTGAATCATATATCTTATCAACAATAACACCATTACGCACAAATGCAGGGAATATTTTAAATCCTACTTTTTCACGTGTTGATATGAAATATTGTGCCTTACGTACATGGAATCCTACTCCACCTGATATAGGTTCTAATTCAAGCGGTATCATTCTATAGTAGAATTTGTTCTGTTCAACCATTACTTGTACTCTAGTACCAACCTGCCAAGTTTTTTCTCCTATAGTGATTGCTTTAGTTAGCTTACCTGTCTCTGTATATCCATCATCACCATAATAGGCAACAACTTCGCCTGCATCTGTAACATTACATCTTCTACGATTCCAAGGTGCAATATTGTCAAAGTCTGATCCGCCATTCTTGCCGATTGCAGATGCAAGTCTAGTAAACTTATTATTCTTCCAGTCAACTTCAACACCAAACACATTAGGATCATCTATATACCCAAGGTTGTCACTCATTGTCTGAACTCTATCATACAGGTTATTTATATTCACCTCATTAATATTTACTGTCATGACACCACTTGATACAGATGCAATTGCAAGGTTATGTTTTGATGAATCAACTGATGTTGATATCTGATATTTAACAACTTTTCTTCTAGTTGTCTCAACATCAGATCTTTCATCCTTGAACCAGTTACCAACAGTAGATACATCCTGCTGATTACCCTCTTTATGAAGAGTTGCAGAATATTCCTCTGTGTCTTCCCATACCTGCAAGTATGCTGTTGTATCGGATTCTACTGCAAGTGATAATCCACTACAGTTAATTAAGATGCCATCAACAATAATACAACACTCATCAATATTTAATATGCCATCATTATATGTTATTTTTGATATATCAGTTATACCATCACCAATAACATTTTTGATTAAATCTCTAAGCATATTTTTACTGATCTCCTGCATTTCATTGAGTTCTACCTCAAGAACTGTTTTCTCAGCACCAAACACAACACCAGATACTCCTGCATCGTTACGGTAGTTAGTATATTTATCAAAATTACTCATAACAATCCTCCTATTATACCAAGTTTAATGTGAAACGCATTGTTCTCTCAATAGCCATATCTGATGTCTTTGTAATAATCTTATGATGCTTCTTATTAATCATAAGACCAGTGTTGGCAGTTGCAGATGCCTGTCCACCAAAGATACCAAACTCTCTCCAAATACCATTACAATCGTTAGTACCGAATGTATGCTTAATCTGAAGAATGTTTGTAGGATTTTCTGACGGATTATTACTAGCATCTAAGAATGTAATCTCTGATGGTTGAATCTGAACCCTGCCAATCTCCGCTGTCAGAACTGTCGCATTAATCTCAGGATCTGGGAGATTAGTATCCCATGAACTTGCACCTGATCCTACCGCCCAATATCCGATACCAGAGAATCCAGACTGACCTTTGAGAAGAGCCATTGCCAATTTAAGGAATGAGTTAACAACAAGATTGTGCCCTACTCTTTCCTCAACGAGAACACCATTCTTATAAATTCTGTCGGTGATCTCACCTACCATATGGACATTGTGTCCATCCACAGCCATCATATGTAATCCCATATGGTCAATATCATGTGATGCCTGCATACCACAGTTATCCTTGTACTGCATATCTTATTCCTCCTTTAATAATAATATCTGAAAATGCATCGGTCTCAGCTAACATATTAGTCATAAAATTCTTGTTTAGAACTGTGTTAGCATTTAATCCATTCATACTCCATTCATTAGAATAAGTACGACGCATTTTACTCACTTCTTGTATTGTATGCTGTATTGTATCGGCTAATTTATCATCGTTATTATAGACATGTACAGTATCATCATCATCAATAGATATATTATCATTGGATGCTTCTATAATCTTTGTATCTGACATATCATATAATACACTATGTATAATATCACTATAATGATCAGCATTTTTATATCTATTTGTTATCATGGTTGTATTTGTACAACCATATCCATCATCCCATATATTTGACCGTATACTTATATTACAATTATCAATATCATCATTAATGGTAATACTATCAGACATGATATCTAAATTAATCATATCTCCTATATCATCACATGATTCATTAATATATATATTATCTACATCCGTATCCCTATGTATATTTACTATATCATCAGATATATATAAGAATACTAAGTATGGTCTTATACCAGATGCCCTAGTACTGTTTATAGCTTCAAGTATTTTATCTTTATAATAGTATATATTTTCATCTATAGACAGATCGATTGTACATATAAATGCACCATCTTTACGAATATCATATGGTTTATTTAATATAAAATTATTATTTAATGTATGCTTCGTACTATTAGTTATTGCATCATATGTATGCGATGTGTCTATAATTGTATGATCATAATCCCATGCATCAGTTATATCTATATATTTGTCAATTATATTTTTATCAGTACCTATATCACATGATATTGCAACTGCATATTTGATTGCTTCTTTAGTTCCACCAGAAAATGATATATATACCATCATTAATCTTGCACGATAATCATCATATGATTCATCGACCTCTTTATATATACCTAACATAGAACCCCACCTATGCTCAAGGTCTTCATCATATGTTGTTTCAATGCCTATCATACCATATATACGGTCAATTATATCTCTGGTCATATTATATTTAGATGCAAATATTGATAATATTGCATACAATATTGTCTTATCATTATATACATCATAGATATGTGGGAAGTTGCCCTGCATCCTGCTTAGTATATCATTATCATTATCACCATTACGCAATTCCATAATATCACCACCTTTACAGTATCTTAGTTCCATTTATAACAATATTATCTGCCCTAATAATCTGCTCATCAGTAGCAGTAACATTTTCTTTAGGATAATTTGTAGTAATATCAAGACAATCATTGTCTGCTGATGTAGTATCTAATACATTTAGTATTTTTCTCTCCATCTGCTTAATAATAAATGATTGTCCTGATTCGAGACTATTACAGTAATGTGTTATAGTGTTAGCGATTAATGAATATTTACTACTATCAATATTGATAGTGATATTAATATCAATCATTTTGGTGTCAGTAAATACTAAAATCGGTCTAACACCTGCTGCTCTATATAATTCTACTACAGTATTTATTTCATTAATAACTGATTGCGGTGCAGGAACTTGATCTGTTACAATTATAATACCAGTTGTACCATTACCATCATATAGATTTGATATTGAGCATTTTGTTACACCTGCTATAGATTGCACAGCTGATTTTATGGCTTCATCAGTACATTTCCCCTGCGTTTCCTTTATATTCTGAATTCGTTCTAAGAACTCTTCATCTGTTTCTATATCAGTTCCGCCATTAATATCCAAATCATTTGAAACTGAATCAATACCCTGCAATGATTCTGGTAGTATACATATTGCTCCTGCATTTATATTGATTAATCCAGATGTAGTACATTTCACAGTACATGTTATAGACATTTCTCCTGCCTTCAATACTGCCTGCGTATCTGTTACCTCAAACTCATATACGTCTCCATTGTAATCTGGTCTAGTGGAAACAATATATCCATACGGTATCTCAATATCATTCTTAGCAGGTTCATCACCAGTATAGAATGTTACTTCTGCTACCGCAGGCTTTGCAGGTACTCTTGTCATACCAAATATTACTGCCGCCCTATCAAGATCTTCTCCTACACAATTATTGATATTCATTACTCTATAAACATATTCTATAAAGTAATTTATTGTATCCTCTTCTTCTGCGAGTACCTCAACCAATGATCTTATTACAGAACCATCATTTACGGCAGTGATACCAACATTCTTATCGATGAGACCTTGTAATGTACTATCAACTATCTCATCATATGTCTTCATTCCTAACTCTTCATTAAATTCCATATTTACACCTCCATATTGTTGAAGGCATCAATATAAAGAGAACTGAATACCTCCCTAGTTTTATTATCATCTCCTCCATCATCTTCTTCTTCGTCTTCATCATCTTCTGAATCATCATATTGTGATGGAAGATACAATAGTCTATATTGTACATGGCATTGACCATTCTCACTAGTAGTGGCTGTAACATCAATGACTTCCTGTATGCGTGAATCTCCATTTAATATAGCATTTTCACATTCCTCAACAACCATTGATAAGCCAGTCTCACTAGCCTTAACTCTTCTATTATAAATGTTGTTGCCAAGATCATTATGATACTTATTTCTTCCAAATCTAAGTAAGATACTATTGTTAGCTGTCTGGATCACATCTTCATCCTCATGTGTATCTCCACTCATATCACATAGAACTAAATCACCATATTCACTTGCAACAAGATCTCCGTTTTGACATTTTAAATCAGCCATTAATTCACCACCTTCACTATAATACTAGATAATACAAGCTAAGATCGAAGTAACAGTTACATTCCTATCTTAGCCTTAATATCATCAATCTCTTTAAGAAAATCTCTACCATTGGCAGTTACTGTAGATCCACTACACTTAACATTAGCACCACCAGATGAATACATTACTGAATTACCAACTGCACATGCAGGCTTCTTAGGATCATATACACCTATTACACCATCCCTGCCACCAGAATCTGATACTATACTAAATGCAAGTAGTCCAGATGGCGGTGTAGATGCAAATCCATATGGTGATAATGACAACATATTCTTCTGTACAGAGCCTTGTACATTATTAATACTAATTGTCTTGCCACCATTACCAGTACTAGCTATACTACCAGATACTGTAGACCTAGTAAATGATCCACTATGCATGTTATTAAGTTCTTGTCCGAATCTTTTCATATTTATCACATCCTTATTTAAGATTTTTAGCAGCCTTAGTAACTTTTGTCACAGATGTACCTTTGTTCTGCCATATTTTCTCAAATGTTGTATCAGCAGGTATCAGTACCAATGTTGCCTTGCTACCATCATCAACTGTCTTAGTATATAATACCTTCTTGATAAACATTAGTGCATTCATACCAATGAAACCATTTATTACTTGTGCTGTAGTATTCGGCATGAACACATATTTCTTATCCTTATCAAGTCTTACTTCTATTGTACATTCCTGATTGTTTCTGAATGAATCCCTTATCTTCTTATCTGCTATTGACTTATACTTAGAAGATGCCTTATCTGAATATTGCCTTGCAGTCTCCCTCTTCTTGATACCTAACTTCTCCATATATGAATTAGTTGAAGTACCAACAAGATTATACCCACCATGACTATCAGATCCATATACTTTTATCTCTGACTTCATATCGGTACCATCTTCTTCAAGTCTAAATGTCTCAATAGGGATACCAGTCTCTTTTGTATTAAGTACAAATACATGCTTAGGTGATTTATATGTCAACCAATCACCAGTATATAAAGTATCAACTGAATACCATATCCTCTGTTTACTCTCAAGAAGTATGTTGTTCATAATAGACATTTCAGATTCACCACATCCAATTGTCAACTTCTCATATGTATCTGCCGATTTGACATCACATTTGATATCATACTCACTACATTTAGATGTGATATAAGACTTAGGATCTACAGATTCCTTTGTATCTGGCAATGCATCATTGTCTATTAATTTCCAACATAGATCTCTGCCAGATAACTTAATGTAATTGTCACTACCTGTTGTTATATATCCGACAGAATCAAGATTACCAACTAATATCTTTACTCCATTTAGATATAGCCTTACATTATCAAACTTAGAGAATAAACCAGAGTATATACCTCCTGGATTCTTAAGTACAAAATCAAATGCATCTGCATCGGTCTCTAAGTCCAAATCTACACTAAACTCAGAGAATCTAAATACCTGATATGTCCTACCAACTCTATTGCTATCAATCTGAATTTTAAATACTGATTTAATCATATAATCACCACCTTAATCAAATGTACCTTCATCCACCCAACCATAGACATTAGATGAACTATCGGTATGAATAAGATGCCATGGATGTGCTTTACCATTTCCCTTACAATCTGGTCCAAGAGTAATCTTTGCCTTACCTGCTCTGGCATTATATCCCTTAGCACTAGAATAACTTGACACATAATGTTTTCCGCCATGAAAATTCACGATATCTCCGACCTTATATGTCTTCTTACCACCGCCATCATCCTTTGGTTTTACTTCCTTGACAGCATATTTCTTAAGATTCTCCTTAACCTTAGGTTTAGTGTCTGCAACAATTTCAAATGTAACATGTACACAGTTAACTTCCGCATCTACCTCACATTCAAGATTAACCATTAAGCCACGTTTAATCTGCGTAAATACTGGGTGTGAGACAGTTCCCACACCCCTCTTCTTGTATACCTGATATAATTTCTTATATTCATTATACGCATCTAATACAGTACCATCGCTTTTCCGTTTACTAAAGAATGTGATTTTACCAGTGATAACCATTGCATCTAATCCAAAATCCTCAAGTTCTTGACCAGATAATCTTGGATATTTATGCTTTATATACCTGCGGTCACACTTCATAGATGTGGTTTCTGGATTATAAGGAAATGTGTAGTTTTTATATTTCATCTTCTTCATATTTCTTGCTCTTTTCTCTGCTGATGAAACAGAGATATATTTCCTTTTAATCGTAGCCATATCTTCACCACCTTACTTCTTATTTTGAGTAGCATATTGCTTGCTCGTACGTGAATAATAGTTATTGAGTGTACTTGGTAAACCAGGATTAAGTATTGATTTGGTTGTAGTTGCGTTTCCTGCTTGGTCTACATGTACATTAACATTTACATTAGGTGCGGCAACATTAAATGATGGTGTCATAGTTACAGAATCATCAATTTGTATCTGATTGTTTATCTCATTCTGTATTAAGTCATTCATACCTTTCTGTGATAATGCTGCCCATCCAGGAGTATTCTGTTTAACTCTTGCTTCTGCGGCACTCCATACATCACTTGGTATTTTTACTTCACCAGTCAGAGTTGTCTGTGATGAGTTTATCGACATCTGACCTGCTGACATATTAGATAAACTATTCTGCAACGAACTATTGATATTACCTAACAAATCAAATGTACTAAGACCAAGTTGTGGTGTTTTAACAGCAGATTGTTGCATCATATAATTCTGTAGTGATTCAGGACTCCATGCTGCCCACCCATCTGGTAACTTAGATGTATCAGTTTTATCAGTTTCAGATTCTTTCTCTGATAATCCCTGTATGATACCATTCTTGCAAGCTTCTGATACTTCATCAAGGCTATATGCATCATCCATATCTCCCTTATAATGTGTACCATCACCCAAAAATGACTGACCTCTAAGCCATGTCTGATATTGTTCATCAGTACCTGCCCATACACTATAATGACCACTTCCACGTTTATCAAGACTTGAATCATAATATGGACTATCTTTATTAATATTGATAATTAGATCATTAAGATCTGTAGATTTGGCGATTCTCTCTTCTCGTGATAACTGCCAATCACCAGATTTATAATATGATTTCCACCAATCGTATGATCCCTCACCCATATACTGCTTATACAAGGAATCAAATGTAAGTCTATCATCACCAGATAACTTCTTATCATATTCACTCATACCATTATCTCGTGAAAGTGCCAATGCCCATTCCTTTGCATTTAAATTACCTACACCTGCTTCATCAAGTGCCTTACCAAGATCTACTAGGCATTTAGCATTCTTCTCCAACATACTGAAATCATAATCATCTTTATTCTGTTGTCTCTTCCAATCATCATATGCACCTATTCCTGTTGTACCATAGTGGAATGTATCATATGCTGATTCTCCTACTTCTCTTGCTAGCTTATCACCACCTACAGATCCAATTATAGCACCACCGACTATACCAATACCTGTACCAATACCGGGGAGTATTGCTGTACCAAGAGCACCACCTGCTTTAGCACCTGCAATACCACCACCTACAGATCCTGCAGTACCTGTAATATCACCAGTCATTGATTTATAATCGCCCTCTTGATAATCCTGATATGCTTCATATCCACCAAATCCAACCTGTGCTAATGTACCGACAATACCAAGTGCCTTACCAACTCCAGATAATGATCCAAATAATTTACTAGATCCAGTAACTACATCATCAACACTACCTGCACCTGCGGCTATAGCATCATCAATAGAACTCGCATATGCCGATATAACATCATCAGATGATGCACCAAGACCCTTAGCAATATCATCAATTGTATATGATGCCTGCTCACCAAATGTTCTAACAACATCATCGGCAGATGTACCAAGTGCTTTTGCAACATCATCTGCAGATCCAACCACTGTATCGCCAGATAATAATGCTTTACTACCTGCACCTGCGGCTCCTGCACCACCAGTACCTACTGCACCGCCACCTGCTCCGCCTGCACCACCAACTCCTGTACCATTTACAACTACAGCACCTGCAACATTAATAATTGCTCCACCTGCAATCGTCAGTATCTGTAATACAGAAGATATTAATTCAGCGATTTCTGTAGCAACATTGAGTGCCATTAATTTACCGAACCAGTCTATTACATTTGTAATACCATCTGCCAATCCCTGCAGATCCTCTGGCAATTCGTCTGCCGATGCATGCATATTATCAATCATTGTTCCCCAATCAGTAACAAGACCAACTATATCACCTTCAGTAGCAGAACCCAACATAGTAGCTACACCTTCAATAATATCTGGTCCAAGTTCTGTCATGACTTGTGTTAAGTCAATACTAAGGTCACCAATATTTTCAACTGCATTTGCAATAGCAGTACCATATTTTTCTTCAATAAGATCACACGAATCCTGAAGTGCTTGTCTTAATCCCTCAAAATCTATCTCATAATTATTAGGATCAGATAAGAATTTGGTTAACTCTTCATATATCTTATCTGTGAATGGTGATAATCTCTCACCAAAATCTACCTTAACACCCTGCATTAAGTTTGCAAATGCTTCTTTCTTACCATATGACGATTCAAGCAACTGACTATATTTGTTATCGTTCGTGCCACTTGATTGCATCGTAATCTCATCAATTACATCTTGCAAATCAGTTTCCTCACCATTAAGTAATCCATATGCTGCTTTCATTTGATATAAACCAAAGAATTTCTTTGCAAACCATGCCTGCTCTTCATCATTAAGTTCAGACATAACCTCATCCATCTGATCAATTATTTCTGTCATGGGTCTAAGGTTACCACTTAATTTGCCGAGATCATCATAAGATTTAGCATTGGCAATCTGATCATATGTTAATCCACTACCATCAGATTTAGCATATGTACTGAAATCATAGAATGCCTTAAGTGCTCTCTCCGGTGCTACTTCCTTTTGTGCATCTGTTATTACTGTGGTATCCTGTGTCAATAATCTTGTGAGTAATGCCTGGATACCAGTACCACCTTGTGAACCCTTCAATCCGAAGTTACCAAGTATGGCAATCTCTGCAAGTGTTTCCTCAAGTGGTCTATCAATACCTGCTGTGATACCACCTGCATATTTCATTGATTGTACAACATCTGCCACATCAATAACTGATACATCGGCTGTATGTGCAACCTTATCAAGCATATCGCCCCAATCTTGAGGTTTAATACCAAACTGGCTACCAAGTGCAACCGCAAAGTCTACTGATTCAGTTGTACTTAAATCATTACCAACAGAGAACTTCATTAACTGTTGTACAATATCTGTAGATAAAATATCTTTTGAACTTACACCAGATTTCAATAATTCTTCTTGTATAGCTGATACTGAACTTATATCCATCAAAGAACCTTGAGAATCTATACCATATGTACCCAATTGTATTGACTGTGATTTAAGTTTATTAGCATCCTCTAAGAATCTCTGTTGCTTTGCAGATACTTCATCAAGGTTATCATCATAAGTGATTTTATACTCATTCTGATTAGCCATAACTCCGAGTACCTTGGCATGTTGCTCTGTAAATTCTGCATATGCTTCAACAGAATCGGTAGTAAAATCCCATACTGCCGCACCTGCATCCTTTAACATCCTCTTAGTGAAGTTATTAATACCAGACATTGTAGCATTGTACTGTCGCATCGTACTATTAAATTTATGCAGTCCAGTCTCCCAACTCTGTAAGAACCCAGATACACCAGTACCCCTACCAAGATTATTGGTAGAGGTACCGAGATTCTGTATAGAACTAGAGACTTTATCAATTTTCGAAGATGCGTTGTCCTCTGCTTCAATTTCTATTAATACTCTTTCATCAGCCATATGGACTATTCATCTCCTTCCTCTTCTTCAAATTCATCTGATAATATCTCCTCATCTTCATATTCTTCATCAGTACCATTGTGTAGTCTTTCAATCATTTCAGCCAATGGTGATATCTGTGGTTCATCATATTCATCATCGTCAATGATACCTGCAAGCCTGTTATACTTATCGATATCAAAATTCGGATTTACGAATGAATCTCCACCATTGATTTCCTTACCACATCTGATACATTTCTTAACTCCAGAGGTAACCTCATTCTGGCAATCTGGGCACATAGATTCGAATTTCTCATCACTATCTATGCTTTGATTGACAAAGAGCCAGAGCCATTGCTCGTCAGACATTTCTCTGAAAGAAGGGTCTGATGGCAGGATTTTAAATGTACGAGCAATACTGTACTTAAATCGCTCAACGGAGTTACCTCTAAATATTTTTTTAATGCTTCAAGATCCTCTTCCTTTAATATCTCAAGCTTAGGTGCTTTATTTATGAGAATCTCATTATATTTCTCACAAACCCTTTGGATATCCTCAAGGTCTAATAATTCTCCAACCTCTTCCTCTGATGCTGCAACTTTTACCTCAATATCATCTGGAAGTCTCATACAATGATAACACAGTAATCTGTTATAATACAATGTACGATTCTTACCATTATCCTTAGCATCAGTAATAATCTGCTCTTTACCATCAGCATCGATCTTACGTTCTGTATGGTATCTCTCTTCTACCTGCTCATTTATTGTTAACATTTCATCATTAGATAAGAGAACTACTTCAACATCGAAAGAGTCACTCCCATTACCGAGAGTGACAGTTTCGTGTGGATGTTGTCCAGTCCTCATTCTCTTAAGATAAGAAATATCACCAGCCATGACTTATACCTCCTTATTAACCTACCTTACGAGTGAGTGCTGAAATGGTCATCTTCTCGACAACCTTATCATTGAGTGAGCCATCTTCGTTAACATCGGTAACAATACAATCACCATATGTTACTCTCTTGCCATTCTTGATGATTACCACGTTGAACTGGTTGTCAGCAAGGCTGTAGAAATCTACACCATCATTTGCCGCAGTATCCTCAAGGTAAACTCTAGAAAGATCAAGAGTATATTTCTTCTTGCCTTTAAGATATCCGATTGGAACATCCTGACCAAATACATCTACAGGCTTTGTATCCTTGTTGTACTTGGTTGAGTAGGACTGCACACCTGCAATTCGCTTACCAGATACCTCAATGAAAATATCATTACTGGTCGTAATATTAATACCAGTGATAGGTGCGTTATCTGCCATGTTTCAATTCCTCCTATTCTTAATATTACAGCTTCATATGCTGTGTAATTGTGATCGTGTACAATGGAGTTACTACATCGAATTCATAATCAACAAGTGCTCCATACATATCCTGCGGATCTTTGGTTACTGTGAGAGTTGCTTCATCCCAGTTCTCAATGATCTCTGCGGCTTCGAACTTCTCCATGTTGATCTTGATGTCACCCTTAATCGCATTAAGGATACGAGCAACATTCTTAGTTCTCTTGTAGTTAGCACGAAGCATATTCTCATTAGTCTCAAGTACATAGTCCGCAATGAATCTTGTAGTACCTTCCTGCCAGATTGTACGTTTAGATTCATCTGTGACACAAGATGTAACCAATCTGTATACTGTAGGAGCAGTACCTTCAAGATATAACGGTGTAATACCATTATTTGCAAGGATCTTCATTTCTGTCTCAAGCATTGTGCGTGAGAGTCCAGAATATCCTGCCATTGATACACCATTCATAGGAAGTGCAGGATCATCTGTCTCCGTCATAATCAGAGCACCAAGTCCTGCGGCTGCAACCTGTGGATCTACTACTGCACCATTAAGAGTAGGAAGTGTTGATGGAATGAAGATTCTGTCACTATCAACAGTCTTACCATATGCGATAAGTGTAGTCTGTGTAGCAGATGCTTCTTCAGTAGGTGCGATAACACCATATCTGAACATGTCATTCTTCTCACATAATGCAAGGTGATCCTTTAATGCTGCAATTGTCTTGGTATCATTACCTTCCGGAATGATAACCTTGATTGACTTGTCTGCCATAGATGCTTCAAGTGCATCAGCCATTGCTGTCTCAGAAGATCCACTAAGAATCATACCATTGATGTAATCAGCACCATTCTGGATGAATACCTTAACAATCTTCTCAACAACTGCATTATCACCAAATGCTGCCTTTGCATCTGCAGTACCAGTGATGCCAAAAATTGTGTTCTCTTTGATTTCGGTAGTAGAATTTTCCTTCTTAGTGCCGACTACGAGGATACTCTTCATAATAGAAGGAGCAGTAGTCAATGCACCACTAGTATCTGTACTACCAGTAACCTTATTTGCCATGTGTATATCCTCCTTATACTATAATTTTATATGTTTGCTTGATCCATTTGGACAAGTCTACATATTCTTGCTCTGGAATAACTGTCTGTATGATATTAATACTTCTTCTTATAACACCGATATGATAATTATTTGAAGAGTAATCTTCGTGCATATCATACATTATAGTATTTCCAATCAGTTTCATTCTACCAGTTTCAGTAGGATTATTAATATCTTTAGTAAAATCTAAGAACTTAATTGTACCAGATTCTTCATATTCAATCTTTCCAAATATGTCCTCAGCCAGTATTGATTCCAACAGCAACATGTCATTATTATTAGCCGTTACTACATCAAACTGTAGCATTACATCATGCCTTTTACCTACAACATCAGTATATCCTCTTACTTCTGTGTTATAAAACTGCCCAAGTACATTACCAAATCCGACCTTGGATTGTTCTGCACTTACTTTCCTCATAATGATAGATGGCTTCTGAATAGCAGTTAGGTCGCTTGGATACGTAGGTAATATAGGAATCTCCTTGCCTTTGATGTTGTACTCCTTTGCTATTTCAGGAACCCTATCCATGAGCAACTTAATCATCGTCATAAATAGATTATATTCAATTGCTTTCATATTCTTAATTGCCATTATCCAAACACCCTCTTTACTGCATCAATAATAATTTTTATAGCATTCTCATTTTCCTCTTTCATTGTCGGTCTGACTGGATCTCTCTTAGGAATATTCTTTGATGGAACACCATTCATATGCCATGGAAGTTTAGGATCATCATTAGTTATCCATACTACGTGTTTACGTGTCTTCCTAGATAATATCTTATCAAATGCAAACATCATGTCTGCTGACATTACTAATGGTTTAGTTGCATTAGCACCAAATCCCATCTTTCTTTCCCTAACAACTGTCTCATACTTAAGTTGTTTCCAACCAGACTGATAATGTCCGAATTTATCCTGAATTTTCTCTATTAGGTAATCGCCTGCTTCTTCAGTTGCATCATCCAATGCTTCTTCCATACCACGTTTCTTTCTATCGAAACTACGTACTACAGCATCAACTCCTGTTACCTTCACTGTTACCATCTTCTGATTCCTCCTCTCTAAGCAAGATTGGATTCGTCATATAAACCATCATGTGGTATATTTTCTTGTGGTACATCTGATGTGCTATTAGGTGTGTCACCAGTATATCTTCTGATTGTTATCAGATACTCACCGATTCTATCTCTGACATTGATTATCTCGTACCTATCCTCTGTATTATCAATGATTACTACAGATTCTGGATTAGGTCTCCAATGCTTAACACCTATTTGTTTACCTGTATCATCTTTGACTGGCAATACATTTGGTACTGCATACAAGTATTTACCATCATCATTCTCACCATATTTGGTGTCAGATGGATTCACATCATTTGTATAATTGTTTACAATATCTTTTCGCTCTGCTGTTACAGTGATAATCTCATACTCAACATCACCATTAAATTCTCTTAGATACTGATTATAATTTGGTTGCTTATTGAGAGGAAGTGGACTCATTAATGTTATAGTAGTGTTCCAATTCTCAACTACTTCACGAACTGAATCCTTCATGAATTGTATATCACCCTGCGTTAACATCATGAATCACCACTCCTATTCCATATCTTGCCGACATGACCTAATCTCCATTGTTTATACTCTGCTTCATATTCCTGCAGAATAGATGCTAACATCTTTGGAATATTGGTCTTATCAATGGTTTTACCATCAACGGCTGTACTGAATTTAAAGAATACTGATGCAGATAATCTGAATCTCTTCAATGCGTGATACACTATACGATTCTCAAAATACATTTCATCTTTCGAACCATCATCAATCTCCTCTATTGTGATTTGTGTCTCACGCAATGTATCTGCCAAGTCAGTTCTAAAGTATCTCTCGATAGTTTGATCATCAATATCGTCAGAGTAAGCAGGTAATCCAAAGCTTAATGGCAGATTATCAAGTTTCTGATATGCATTGCGAAGCATACTGTATTTTCTCTTTTCAGCATCTGTATACTCATTAACATCACCATCAGTAGTATTATCTACAACTGGATCAGTAACTTCTACATTCTCTTCAAGATCTGCCATATAGTACCTCCTTATTCAACAAATGTTGCCTTCATTTCACCATAGCCAACCATAAACTTAAGATCATCACGTTTTTCATACTCCTCAACAGAGTATTGTCTCTGTGGCTTAATACCTGCACCGTTGCCAGTCTTTGACCACAGCTTCTTCTCAGAATCCTGCCAAATAGATCCACCAACGTATTCAACAATAACTGCATTGCCTGCCGTTGCGGTTGCTTTCTCGTCTGGCTTCTGTGCGGTTTCGTTAGTGCCTTTCTGCTCTTCCGTTGCATTGCCTGTTAATTCTGTCGATGCGTTCGGCTGTTCGTTCGACTTAGCCTGCTGAATTGGCTGATTTGCGGTTGCTTTCTCGTCTGGCTTAGTAATATTCTTTGCTTCCATGTTAATTTCTCCTTTCGAAATCTTTATAAGCCAATGGGCAGGTGGCGATTATGCACACCCACCCATCGACAAACAGTCATTGCTGGTGACTTCATACTTATGTGATGCTCATTAGCATCCAGTGATCTTGTACACATTATCACCGTAAAGTACGGCAAATGTGTAGGCTTCGATAGTACGTACTTCCTCTGCCGCAGTTGCAAAGTTCTCTGTACGATCAAGTCTTAACTCTTCACGTACGCAGTAGAGTAACTTATCCTTTGCTCTTACAAGAAGTGCAACTCCAGGAGTTACCCATGCTGTGATCAGAACTGAAAGTCCTGCAACACCCTTAACATCGCCAGTGTTAGGATCAAGTACAATTCCAGGAGGTGTCTGCTCTGCAGTTGCAGGGATCAGATCATCCTGCTGATCAGGATTCATGATAAGGTGAGTAAAGTGAACAGGTCTAGGAATATTAGTTCCCTCTTCCTTGAATAATGCACCTGCTTTCTTAGCATTTCTGATATCAGCGATGCTAAGTGTGCCAGAATTCTTAGCAGCAACAGAATGTCCTGCACCTGCTTCCAATGCGGCAAATGCCACCTTATTCTTGGTACGTGTGTGAGCCTTACCAAGTTCCTGTGTTGTATATCTCATAACATCAACCTGATCATCACGAATCATCTGATGTGTAAATCCTGCACGAACACCGTAGTCTTCTGCAGAAATTGTCTGTGTACCAGTTCCAAGGCTTACAAAAGGAATCTCCTGTCCTTCAGTAATCTTACCTACTACAAGTCCCTTATATGTAGGGAATGGAATGTTATTTCTTGTGAGTTCGAATCTCTGGAAGATCGTCTCAAACTGGGAAGGTTCCTCATTTGCACCCTCAAGCAGTAACGGATTCAATCCATATGCCATTAAGTCAGCAAAATCGGCTCTACCCTGTAACTCAGAGATTCTCATGTTTCCGAATTTGATATCTGCCATGATTATTTATCCTCCTTAAATACTGAATTTGACGAAGACTTCTCCGCCATTAGTTGCTGAATTGATAGCAAGACCAACAGTATTAGCATCAGTTGCTTTAGCAACTGCACCATCTGCTGCTGATGCCACTTTATCACCTGCAGTAATTGCACCAGATGCTTTCATGCTGAATAATCCCTCTGTCTCAACAGATACCGGTTCACCAGACTTAGCATCGAACATTGCAACTCCAAGAACCTTGGCAGATGCTGCTGTTGAAGGTGCTACTGTCATATCTCCAGAAATTACAACTACCTGACCTTTCTTAACATCTTCTGATGCCTTAAGAACCTTCTGCTGAAGATTTGTATTAGCATCAAACTCTGCAGGCATTGCACCGATCATATTACCTTCATTGATCTTATAATCCTTTGCCATGATCTAATATCCTCCTCTCAATTATTTGCTCTCTTTCTTGACACCGAACATACCAAGAACTGCATCCTTGATATCGTCTCCGCCAAGATTGTTATGCTGTCTACCAACTGGTACATTATTCATGCCACCCATTTCACGAACGAATGCAATCTCACTCTGGATAGATGCATCGATCTCTTCCTTGGTCTTACCAGTTACTCTCTTCATGAAAGCATCAACATGCTTCTCGTCAACCTGCTCCGTAATCTTCTGAACCTTGTATGCATCAAGTTCAGCCTGAACCTTAGCATCCTCAAGTTCTGTGATCTTCTGCTCATAAGCATCGATCTTACCCTGCAGTTCTGCGATCTTAACTGTTTCCTGCTTACCACCAACAGTTAACTGCATTTCAGTCACCTTATTGGCTTCGATAATAGCCGATACAAGATCTGGGTTCTGTGCCTGCAATTCTGTAACAGTAATTCCTTTAACGATTGCATCATATCCAGTAGGATTAAATGCTTTGAACTCTGAAACAGTTGCATTTTTGATAATATCCTGTGCGTTTAATTCAGACATTTCATTGTCTCCTTTCATATTATTATTCATTTCTGCAACCACTGATATTGCTTTTGAAGTACCCATGCCCTCTGTGCTTGGATTAGCCCAGTCTACTGACTGTAACTCTGTCATATGAATAACATCAAGGGTATCGGTATTTCTGATAACATCTGCAGATCCATTGATTGAAACTGTCATAGGATTTCCTGCAGCAATACTCTTAGGAACCCATTCCCTAAGCGGTGATGTCTTGAATAGATAAGCCTTTGCAATACATCTTATAGCACCATCTTCCAATTGCTCGGTAACAGCACCAACATAGATACATTGTGGTTCTCTAAATTCAAAACCTACCTTAGATGGGTCTGGATGTCCAAAGAATCCCTGCACTCCAGGAATCAGCTGACAAATTTCATTGACAACATTGTTACCATAACGTCTGCGATTACCAGAAATGCCTGCACGAATTACCTCAACATTTACAAACTTTGGATCTGGATCATCAGCGGTAATCGTTTCGATGTCGATTCTAGGATCGACTGGAACATTTACCATAGTAGTCTCTGATACCATTTCACAAATCCGACTTTTTGATGTCATGATATCTATTAACTGCTCTTTGGTGTATTCCTTAGATTTGATTGCCATTGATTCACCACCTTCTGACCTATTATTTACATCTCAAATCGTAGAAGATTGTTATGAGCCAGTAATATATTCTATTTGAAGTTAATAATATTATCTATAAGCTTATTCCAACCATCAAGTTGCTCTGCACTCCATGGCAATATCATTACACCTTTAATAGCTTCTTGTGCTCTAGATAATAAGTCTGTGTCATTATCAGCCATAGCACCTGCAACCAATTGCTTCCAGAATTTCATCTGGTTGTTATATTCTTCTGACATATGACCTCTTGAATTATCTTTTGCGATATCAAAATTACTAATGGCATTATCGATATATTGATTCCTTGCATTGTACATAGCATTCTGAACCTTACTACTTCTATCACCAGATAAATAATCTTCCATTGATTCATCTGTCATATATTCAGCATAATTTATACCAAGTCTGTTATTTATCCTTTGATACATCATATCTCTACTATATATTGTATTCAGCATATTTGCTCTAAATAATAGATCCCTGCTAATTGGCTTATCCCACCCATCAATGAATGGAAGCCATACACATCTACATCTTGGGTGTGCAGGTAATTGTTCTGTATCATCCTCTAACTCATATACTGATCCAATTCTCTCCCTACAATATTCACATGTTACTGCAGAATATTTAAATCCATGCCAGTATTTCTTTATATTTCTGCCAGACATATTCTTATATTCGATAAGTCTATTCACTGATCCAATATTATATGCCCTGCTTAGTTCTGTCTGTGCTATTTCTTCTGCTTTACTCCTATTAACATCGAGTATCTTCTCAATAGCCGCACGTACATTTGCTTTATTCGCTTTTCCTTTTAAAAAGAGGTCACCGAGTTCAGACCGTATTCTCTCAATCTTCTGATTATTATGACCCTTTAATAATTCAAATGCATGCTCCTCAATATATCTGATTGTATCATCATCATATTCTTGATTACCATTCTGCTCACTAAGACCTTGGGTGAATTTTCTTGTCAATTCTGTTCCTATATCAGTTAACTCACCCATATTATCGTAAGCAGTATCATAATATTGACCTATCTTATCTACCAACTCATGCTCACATTGTGAGAAGTATATATCATATACTCTCTGTATCGAGTTCATCAATACCTGCATATCTAACACTTTATTAATATCAGTCTTAACACAGTTTAATACTCGTTCTATATGAGCATCTGTCAGTCTTCTTAGATTAAATTTTATATCTTCTTCAAACTGGAGATTCTTTATATCAAATCTCTCTGCTTGTTCGATAATATAATCTATAATAAGTTTCTCTTGTTCCATAATTTACCGTCCTTTCAATAAACTGTAGAGACACAGCAACTTTGTAGCGAGAAAAGAAAACACTATACAAACTTTGAAGTTTTTCGAAAAGAAAAACATTATCATCA
>OBLI01000339.1_pt1 | contig 50336 bp, 62 predicted proteins | sample 1519701 | NCBI WGS metagenome assembly OBLI01 (sample SAMEA3663005, study PRJEB22513) | pig gut metagenome | biome: pig gut; feature: pig-associated habitat; material: faeces | place: France | collected 2012
GTTCGCGCACCGTGTCGCCGATGGCGCGGTAGATGGTGTCGACGCGCAGGCGGTCGCGCAGGCGGTCGCGGTAACGCGTGATGCGCACCGTGTCGCCGCTCTGCATGATGACGGTGGAGTCGTGAAGGTAGAAGGAATCGACGCGCGCGGTGAAGAGGCGCAGCGTGTCCGTGTGCACCACCGTGCGCTCAACCGGCACATAGACCTTGTGCGTGCATCCGCAAAGGAGCATCAGCACTAAGAGGCAAATTGCCCCGGCGAAAATTCTTAGCTTACTGTAATCCATATCTGTTCGTTGCGGTCGGCGGCGGCTTTAAGTATCGGGTAAAGTTTTTTGCATGTGGCCATGCTGTCGGTGACGCCGCCCACCACCGTGTTGTGCCCCACGATGATGCAGCCCGCCGAGGAGCGGGCGCTGCTGCCTGCGTGGATGAGTATGCCTTCAAAGTGGGGAACGTCGAGCAGGCGCGGAAGGTAGCCGTAACGGCCATTAACGCGCCACCAGTTGTATTCCGTGCGAGAGCTGAACTTCGGGCTGCGCACGTTCATCGTAACGCGGTAACGGCCATTCGGGATGGCCGTCTGCGCGTAGACCTTGGCCTCGCCGTTGTCGAAGCGCCCGTTGCGGTTGATGTCGCGGTCGGTGTCCTCCACGGTGTCGCAGAAGTAACGCCCGTCGATGTATAGACGCCCGATTGTGTAAGTCGGTCGCCTGGCTATGCGTCTGAGCAGGATTTCCATGGCGCTACTCGGTGAAATAGTTTGCGAAGTAGGCGATGGGCGTCGAGGCCAGTGCGCCTATGAAGTCGGCCACAATGTCCCACACGCAGAAGTGGCCGCCGGGCTTGCGGCGGTCTTTAAGCTCCTTGCCGATGCCCACGGCCAGGGTGAGGCCGAAGACGCACAGCGCGGCCAGCCACGGCGAGAACGGCACGAAGCTGAACACGCCGGCCAGCACGGAGCCCAGGCCGAAGCTCAGGGCCATGTGAAACACCTTGTCGTAACCTTTACGGTCGTTGCATAATTTCTGTGTCATGATGTTTAAGTGTTTTGGTAAGCGTTAAGTTGTTCTTGCTTCAGCTCGTCGGCCTCGGCTGTGGTTATTTCCTTCCAGTTTGCGGGGTCGTCGGCGTCTGAGAGCGTTATCTCTTTGCCGAACGTGCGGTCGGCGATGGGTGTGTTGGGGTCGGATTGCGTGAGGCAATGCCCCTCGGCGGCGACGATGCGCCGCAGCGTTACGGTTTTTTCTGTGATTTGCATGAGTATGAGTTGATTTGTTGATGTCAGGATGCGCAGACAAAGGTGATACTTTTCTCGGCGGCGAGCGCTTTCATGTCGTCTGTCAGGCGTGCGTAGGCGTCAGCGTGGAGGGTAACGGTGCGAGTGCCCTGTGTGGTTGCCTGCGCGTTGCTCACCATCCATTGCAGGCTGTCGGCGTTGATGTTCGGCAAGTTGTGCAAGTCGAAATGGCCAACAGTTGCTCCCCACCATCCGAGGTGTATTTCCTCAATAGGGCACGTCATGTATAAGCTCGGGTTAGTGGTGTTTCCGCTTGGCGGCATTAATTTGCCGATAGCCTTACGAAGTTTTATGTTGGCATAAAACATATTTTGCCCATTCAACGCCTTGGCTCCAATATTAGCAACCTCTATGTTGGAGGCGCCAATATACATCTGCTTTACCGTTATTGCGTTGGATGCGTCAGCACGCGGCGGCAGATTCGTCCGTATTTTATTCCAACCTCCATAAAAGTTCGTTGCGTCATATTTGCGTGGCGTTCCTGCGTAATATACTTCTATTGCCTCCGCATAACTAAGGCGCAGCCCGTTCAGCGGATAGTCGTCAACATCAGCGTCGTAATAACCAAATGGGTTATTCGGGTTTGTCAAATCCCGGCACGCCTCGTTCCACAAATCGTTGAACAGCGCCTTCTTCGCGTCCATCGGCGGCGCGGCGATGCAACGCAAGCCCGTTGAGTTGTTGCCGGGGAACTTGTCGTATTGCCTACCCGTGGCTGTGCAAAGGTAGAGGCGGTTTTTCAGCGGCTTGCCTGCTGAGTTGCAGAATGTGTCGCGCCCTGCCCAGTTGGCATAATACGTCGTTGTCGACACGTCGCCGCCGCTGGCCTCGGTGAGCTGTATGCCCGAGCCTGTCTTTGCCACAAAGCGCCCTTGCACCTCCTTCTCCTCTGCCGTCGGCGCTGTGTACGGGTGCGACGTGGCAAGCGCCCGGTTGTCGAGCCATACCACCTCAAAAGACCCTGTTGCCGTGCCGTCGGTGATGGTCGCGCCCGGCACGCGCTCCACAGCTGAGAAACGCAGCGTCGCGTCATTGTCGGGCAAATTCGCCGCCGGCACCTTCCCGTCAGCTCCTAATGGCGCAATGCCGCTCGCAACGCCTATTTTGTTGTGGTCAGCCGCAGCGTTTGCCAAAATGCTGTCAATCTCACTGCCTTGCTTCGCTAATTGATAACTGTTTTCTGACATATTTGTGAATTGTTGTTATGACCATAAAATCTCCCATGAGGCGCCTGCGTCTTTGCTGACCTGTATGCCGTCGTCGCAGACGCGCAGCATATATTCGCCGCAGCGCAGGGTTGTTTCGTAGGGAAGCACCCGTGCGTAATTTGCCCCCGAGCGCAGCACCGCACCGTTGGCTGCTATCTCCGTGGCCGTGTCGAAATGTCCCACGGGGAGTGCCACCACGGGCGCTTGCAATCTCCATGAGCTGCTGAACACCATGGCGCTATTTACGCGCACCTCGGCGCTGATGACGTGCGACGTGCCGCTGTCGAGCACCGCTTTGCCGAAGTCTGAGAGGGAAAGGGTGAGAGTCCCCGGTGCCGTGATAGCCACCGTGCGCTGCGCTATGGTGCGCTCGCCGTCGTAGATGACTACTTCCACGTTGCCGTAATAAGGCCCGTTGCCGTAGTCGGGAAGCGGCGTGCCTCCCACTGCCAGCGTGCCGCTGATGATGAGCGTAAGGGCAGAGAGGTCTATCTCGCTGAGCGCCGTTGGGGTGTAAGTGAGCAGCGTTACCTCAGCGGCGCGTGTGGTGGGCGGAATAACTTCATCGACGGCAGCCATTACCACGCTCTCACCGCTGCCGCTGTTGCCGTCGGTGATTTGGCCGCTGTGTACTAATAGGCGCGGCACGCCGCTGTCGTCGTAGTATATCTGCTTACCGTACTCTATTACCGTGCGAGCCTTCGCCGTGGCGCTCTCGGGGATAGTCTCCAGCCTCGTGGCGGAGACATTCTCAGCCTCCACATACTCAGCTTTTATCTTGCCGTTGCGGAAGAGGGCGGCGCTCTTGCCGTCGTTGGTGATTATCTCCGTGTCGCCCTTCAGGGTTATCTTGCCACGCTCTATGTCTATGCCTGTGTTCTTCAGGCCGCCCGCGAGCGGCAGGGTGTAAATCCTCCATCCCGTCACCTGCTCAGGGGGCAGTGTGATATATAAGTTAAAGAGTGTCCGCGCCGGGTCTTCTCCGTTATCGAAGGCATTCTGTCCGGGGCTTTTCTCTAAAGTGGTCTCGAAGCGCATAGTGGGCAACGGGTACACCTGCTCGGCAAATGGCGTGAAGCCATAGTCCTCGCTCAGCTCCACAATCACCAAGTCCTGCTCCTGTGAGGTCGTATCTATCTCTAAGGCTATGCGGGTGCCTGCGGGTAGAGCGGCGAACTCAGCGGAGCGGAAGTCGATACCCGTGCCGCTTTCGTCGCTGCCTGCGGAGTCTATGTCGGTGGCCGTCTGGTCATCGGTCACAAGGCGCTGCTGTTGTCCTGTCACGCTCAGAGAGATGCGGTCGCTCAGGAACTGCGCCAACGGCACCTCGGCGCCCTCGGACTGCACCACGAAGTCGCCGGTGAACTTGGAGCCGTCGGCGCTGATGCGCGTCTTGTCGCAGCCAGCCGTGCTGTATGCCTTTATGCCCTGGTAAAGGGTTATGGAGGGAGCGCCCGTGCCATTCGACTCCATGCTGATGGCGTTGCGGCGTGTGGCGTCCGTGCGCGAGCCGAACACGGCGATATGGTCGCCGGCCATCGGCGCGTCGGAGCCGGTGAGGCAGTCGGTTTGCGAAACATCTATGTAGTCAGCGCCCACTCCGGTAACGAGGCGCCAGTAAGAACGCTGTCCGGTAGCCACGTTGAACGTCTGACAGCGCACCAAATCGCCGGGCTGAAACTCGTTGACTACCGCTTCCTGCCCGTCGGCGAGACGCAGCCGGCAGCGCCACACGTTGGCCTGCGACGCAGGGTCCACGACGGTGAGCGCAGCGCCGGAGGCATCAAGCAACCCGTGCCCAGCAGCATCGCACAGCTTAAGGTCATCAAGGTACACGGAAGCCTGCGTTACCTCCGTAATGATGCCGCCGGCTGGCGAAAGCACCAGGTTGCCGCCAGAATGTGTGATGCGGCGTATCTCCAGAGCGTCGAAGATAGCCTTGTAGCGGACGTAGAGCCTATCCACCGTCAAGCTGCTCAGTCCGTCGGCGTCGAGGCCCAGCCGCCATCCCGTGCCCAGCGTGTCGGCGTTGAATCCGACGCTCATCATAAAGCGCAACATCTGCCACACAGCCCCTATGCGTTCAGTTATTCCCGATTCTTTTCGAGCATACCGCTTATCACCTGTAGCTGTTACTATTTGACTGATATTAGATATTGACCCTACTTGCCTCTGCAATGCGCTTATCTCCCCCTGCATCATAGACACGGGGTTTGCGGAGGTCGTGTACTCGTTGCCGAGTACAATCTCCACGTCGGGATTCAATGCCGCGTCATCGCTTGTCGGCTCGCGGTAGGTGTAGGTGATGGATTGCAGGTATAATGTCTCGTATGTCTTGCCCTCCTCGTTGAAGAAACGCTTGTCGAAAAGCCTCAGCGAATTGCCTACGCGGAGCTGATTGATAAGCGCGTCGGGCTGCCCCTCGTTGTTCAGTCTCACACGGTCGGTAGTCACCACCGCCGTCGGCTTGATTTCTTTCTTCTCGTCGAGTTGGTCTTTATCCCAATTGGCAAGGCGTATTTCCGCATCCACAACATACGGAATGTGCGTCATCTCCGTGCCGATGAGCACGAAGGTGTCTCCGGCTTTGCCCTGCTTCTGCGTAGAGGGCACATATAGCCCTGTAGCTTCCAGTTCCGCGTCGCTCTTGGCTAGCGTTATACGCCAATGGGAGGTGTACGTCACACCATTCTCGTCCGTCCATGTCTTGCTTGTGTCGGGGGCGGGGAAGCCAACAATGGTAAACTCGTAGCCCTCGCTCGTAGCCAATGCTCCCGACGTGAACATCACCTTCGCCGTGTTCCCCTCTCTGTCGCCGAGCACGGGTCTCCATACCCTTTCGGAATACTGCGAATCCGTTTCATTATTCTGCCTGTCGCTTCCCCATATATTCCGCACCCAAATCTTGAACGTGCCGGATGCTGTATCAGCAAGCACCGCATCCTGCAACCGAGCGTTCCTTGTCCCTATTACAACACTTTTCGATGCCGTGTCGGTATTATAGACGTCTATCTCAAGTTCATAGGAATAACTGCCTGCCGCCATACCGGATGCGCTCAGTTTTTCCCCTTTCTTGTTGTAGACGTTTAGTCTATAATCCTCCACCTGCACTCTCCCGTCTCCTTCCACCCTTACGGGGTCTACTATAAGGTTGGCCGTGCGCCCTGTTGGCACATTGAAGAAAGCCCGTTGCGACGTTACGGTTTTGCGTTCATGACCATTCAGCGTGATTTGCACCAACAAATCAGATAACCTTGCTATTGTTACGTCGATGGGCGATTCTTGCGAGTCGTCGTCCGTCACCTGCTCCACATCCACTGCTATATCCATGCCCGTGCCTTGCAGGGTGGGGTATATGTCGTCGTTGTTGTCGAGCGTGTCGGGAAGCGGCCCGTACTTGTCGAGCGACGAGCCTTTCTTCACGTATGGCGAATAGCCGGGAAGTATCTCAACCTGCTTGTCGCCGCTTTCGGGATTGATAGTGATTTCATCCGCCACAAACTCCACCGGGGAAAATTTCGTGTCGGTGTAGCCCTTGCGGTAAGCCCACGGAGCGTATGCGTTGCTCTCGCCAACTGCTGTATAGCCCGGATATTTCGAGATGTGCGCCGCTTTCCATCCCTGCACATAGCTGCGGAATGTCGCGGGCATGAGGTTGGGAAAGTAGATGTTGGCAAGCTCCTCCACCCAGTCGGGGTCGGGCTTGAAGTCTTTGTTGTTCGGGTCGGTGTTCTTGAAATAACGGAAAGGAATATTGGTGTCGCCGCCACGTCCCTTGAGCATATTGCGTATCTCCTCGCTCTGCACCTGTCGCTCTACTTTTAGCAGTCCGCCCTCGAAACCATACTCGAATATGTGGTCAACCTCCGTTGTCGGGTAGCCCACGCGGATAACGTAACGCTCGCCGCTCTTGACGGTGTTGCTGTTGTCCGAAGCGGGTTTGATTTCCCACCTTACGCCATACTTGTCGTGGAAAGCGTCGATAAGCACATTCCATATCTTCGTGTGGCTTATCGTTATGACCGTCGCTGTCTTGTCATACTGCCATGCAGGATTAAGGTCTATCGTTATCGCGCCGCCGTAGTAGTATTCCAGCACCTGCCCGAAAAGCTTGCATAAGTCACCGAGATTCAGGCTCACTGTCGCCACCTCCTCGTCTGGCAGATACGTCCCTGCCGCTATCTGCTGAATTGTCGTGAAATTGAACCGTTTGAGCTGGTATATCGCCCAATGCTGAAATGTGAGGTCTATCGTCGAGTTGAGGCTGTCGTTACCCTTCGACCCCTGCGGTATTCGCAGCGGCATGATGTATTTCTCACCCTGAAACTCAACCTCCCAATCAAAAGAGAAGTCCGGCACTATCTCGCCGTCTATCTTTATCTGCGTGGTGATGGTCTTCTCGCCCATGTCGGCTATATTTGCCGTGGCTTGGGTGAGAGTCGCGTATTTTTTCCCGTCAATCTTCGGGAAATTAAGCTCAGTTATTGCGGGTATCAATCTGCTTCATAAAGCAAAGGCTCTTGGCTCAAATGGTTAGACTGATTTTTCAAAGTTACACTTTGTCGGGTCGCTCACATGTATTACAAACTCTACCTGCGCGAACTCATATCCGTTCTTGCTTTTCTTGAACTCCTTACATTCAGCAATCGGCTCGGGCAGTCCGACAATCTTGCAAGGCTTGAAGTCATTGTAGAAAGCCACCTCCTTGTAGGTGCGGATGTCGCTGTTTGCAGGCTGTGTGTATAGCTTCTTGTTGAACGCCGCTATGATAGAATTGACGCGCTTCAAGTCCTTGTCCTGGCCGTCGATGATGAACTGCGCCTTGTAGTCGAAAGCGTCCTGCACCGTGCGCGGGTCGGTATGCTCTCCCGCTTCCTCGGCGTAGCTCGTGACGTCGCGCTTCCTTATAGGTGCCTCAGTGCGGTTGTCGGCATCCATATAAATCAGCTTGTGCGCGGCAAAGGTGTCCTCTATCGCGCCGTCGCCTATCTTTATGCGCACGTTTATCATAAATCGGGATTTTCTAAATCGGGGTCAACACTCAGTTCTTTCTCGGTAAATCCGACATTCTCTTTTGCCGTAAGTCTGTTGCAGTCCTTTACCGACAGACTTTTGATATTGCCGCCAACCTTGCTGCCGTAATACAACTCAACCGGAATCGCGTGCAAGAGTCCGTCATCCACCTTGACCTTAAGGTTGCTCCCCTCGCTAAGATACAACATGGGGATTATAGCCTTTTCAACATTCAGTCCCGTGCTTATCCAACCCTTGCATCCGAGGAACACACAGCATATATGGTTGTCTATCCGCTCGCCGTCAAAGGTCATGTTTATATACACTCCGTTTTCGGCAAGCGTTTCTTTTGGGATAAAAGCGAGTAGTTCTTCTTTCGTCGGATAGCGCTCCTGCAACGCCCAGCTTATACAGTTCTTGTAAAGCCTTATCGCCTGTGCCGCCGTCTCGCAACGTTCAAGCGGATTTCGATAATTATTGCAAAGCGTCTTTCCCGAATAGTTGATTATTCGGGTGTCTGCCATCTCAATGACTTTCTCTTTTTGCCACATATCTTCCATATCGCAAAATTAATCAATTCAAGCATATTATGCAATTATATCTTTAACGCATTGTTGATTTACGACCGCAAAAAAGTATTCACGCCGAACTGACCGCCCTTTGTGGTGATTATGCGTCCGAGCATTGTGTGTATCTCGGCAAGGTGCTGTTCCATCCGTGGCAGGCTCGAAAGGTGCTGATTGGCGGTCGTGAACATTTCGGTGTAGTCCACCGCTCCCGTAGTGACACCCGAAGCCATAGGTAATGCCGTGCCTCTGCCCTCCATGATAGCCACCACCCTCGCAAGGTTCTCGTCAATGCGTGGAATCGGGGAGGCGTAATACATGAGCGTGTTGCCTATCGCCGCCACATTGTTTATCTCCTCGCTTGTCGCTCCAGCTACGCTCTTGGCCATGCCCGAATACTCGCTGTCGGTGTTGCTTATCAGTGACTTCATATCGTAACCTCGCGCCTCCAACGCTTTCCACAGCACTTCCATGCCGTTGTTGGCGGCGTTTAGTGCGGAGTCCATGCCACCGATAAGCGAATCAATAGCGCCCTGCACGTCGTTCTTGGCAAGCATCTTCTCCATCGAGTCCCATACAGGTGTAAGCGCATTTTCAATCACCCTTGCGGCGGCTCCCTCGACAATCATGTTCTTTATCAAGTCTTGGTAGTTGCCCTTAATGGCCGCGAAGGTATCTGACATCGAAGCCCTCGCGTCTATCCAGCTCTTCGCCATCTGCCGCGCCACATCCGTGCGGCTGCTCCCCGTGAAGTGGGCCACAAGGTCTTCCTGCAGCTCCTTTATCTTGTCCGCAGTCTCGCGGGCTTGATTCTCATGCTCCTTGATTTTCTCCTTGTCCTTCTTCTTCCCCTTGCTCCGCTCTGCTGCCGCCTGCTTCTCATACGCCGCCTGCTGGGCCTGCAAGTTTTTGAGCTGCTGGTTGTAGTTGTTCAGATAGTCGCGCCCGAAGAGCTTGTCAGAAGCCGCTTCAAGTCGTCCGTAAGTGTATTGCAGCTGCTCCAGCAACTTCTGCTGACGCTTGATTTCCTTGTTGGCCTTGCGCACCTTGCCGGCGGAGAAAAGATTTGTGAATCCCGACACCAAGCCGCCTATGGCTGATACGCCCTGCGTCACGCCTTGAAATATTTGCAGCGGATTACCCGACATTATATTGGCTGTCGCCATTGCCGCCTGTTGTCCGGCATCCACTATCTCATTTAGCGCACCCACAACATCGTCGAAGAACTGCATATCCTCTGCCGACGCGCCAAACGCCTCCATCATCTTCCGTATGCCATCAAGAGCCTCGTTTATCTGCTGCTGGTACTCGTCTATCTTTTGGTTGGCGGCATTTATTGCTTCGGCAACATTTTCCCATTCGTCTGCGTTTTCAGCCGCGCTGTCTGCCGCTTGCTCCGCACGTCGGTAGGCATCTGCGCTATCGTCGGCTATTTTGCGTTTTGCTTTTGCAATATCGCTTTCCGCGCCATATTGCTTAACAGCTGCCTCGTATGCCTTTTCGTCGGCGAGCATCTTTGCTTCCGCAGCCTGACGGTTAGCCTCCGCGTCAAACGCTTTCTGTGCGTCGCCCTCTTTCGTGCGTCCGCCCATGCGCATTTCGCGCAGTTTCTTTATGCTGTCGGCTATCGACTTGAACGGATTGCGTTGCGCTATCTGCGCGTCAAGTTCTTCGAGTCGCTTTGTCAGCTCCTTTACCTTTTCGGGGCTGAGGTTTTTCCATTGGTCTTTCAGAGCCAATAGGCGGTTACGCATATTCTCTAATGCGGTTTTACTCGCATTATCAAGGTTCTCGAACACCTGCACATACAGCGCCGAGTTCTTGAACTGCTCGTACTCCAGTTCTGAACCCATCTTGTCCTCTCGGCTCTTATATCCGTCAATCAGCTTTTCAAGCATCGCTTTCTGCTGCTCATAGTCCGCCGCCGCAGGGTCGAGTTTGGCAATGCGCTCCTCTATCGCTGCTATCTGATTAGCAGTATAGCGGCTCAGTTCTATGCGCTTGTCGGCATAGTCCTTTGCTTTTTCAAGGTCTTTGAGCCATTGTTCGTACTGCTTCGCGCTCATCTGCTGCTGTGCCTTAACCAAATCCTCGGCGGCTTCACGCTGCGCTTCGGGCAACAAGGCTATGTAGTCGCGTAGTTCTTCGTAACGTCCTTTGTCTATAAGGTCGCCAATCTTGGCAGATACCTCCACGTCGGGTTTGTCGAGTGTCGCAAATGCAAGTCTGAACTGTTCCCTAATCCGCTCGCCCAATTCCTTGCCGTTGCTGCCGTAGAGTTGTACGGCAATGTTCGCCGCCAACTCATAATTCCCCGTCATCCCAAGTATCTTCTCATAAAACTCCTTCGCCGTCTTGGTGCGCGAGATGCGGTCGGCAAGCTCCTTTAGCTGCTTTTCTATCTGCTTCTGCAAGTAATCCGAGTCGGCTTTTCCAATCGTCGTCTTGAAGTCAAGGATTGTTTTCTCCGAGCCTTTCGGTAATCCTTTGAGAGACTGCATTACTTTCAGAATTGCATTGCGGTATTCCTGCAACGTCTTAAACTCGGTAGGGAAGTCGAAATTCAGTCCGAACTTGCCTCCGAGTTTGTTCGTGTATGCAAGCACCTCCTTGAATCGTTTCTTAATATCTGCAAGTGCTTTCGACGCTCCCTCTTTCTTTGCTAAATCATCATACTCTTTGTTTATTGTGGCAAGCGTCTGTGCGACCTCCTGCAATACCTGCAAGCGGGTGTCGGATTTGGTGCCTTTTGAGCCTTTTGAACCTTTTGAACCTATATTCTTTTTCCCGGTCTCGATGTCGATTTTGTCAAGTTCTGCCAAAAGTTTTTCAAGCGCGGCTTTGCGCTCCTTCGCTTGTTGTAGTTCTTTTTCATCCGCCGCCTGCTGCTCTTTTGTTCTCTTGCCCGTTTTCTTATTTTTGGTTATAGCATCTTGTAGCAAGGCTATCGTTTTGATAACGGCTGCAACCTCATCCTTTATTCGTTTTCTATAAGTCTCAAAATCCTCCGCAGAACCCATAAGATAGCGATTCATGTTCTGCCCTGATATTTTCAGCTCCTTAACAATCTGTCGCCATGTAGTCTGCCAGCGGACTACAACCGCTTTGCTCGGAACCATATTCTCGTATTCCTTTTTCTGTGCCACCAAGAAATTTCTGAATGTATTGAGAATATCGAGTATTTCGGGATTCTTGTTGCCGAGTTTCGCAATCATGCTATCCACGGACGCAATAATGGCATCAAAGTTTATCTGCGAGACTTTGCCGAGGTCATTGGAATTAATTGCATTTATGATATTAAACCATTCCGATTTGATTCCCTCGCCCATATAGGCAAATGCTTCCTTTATATCCTCGTTGTTCTGAATCTTGGCGGCTGTTTGCTTAACCCATAGATTAAGTTTCATAGCATCTAATAAGTCGCCTTGTTTATCAGGGTCAATCGGCTCACCTCCCGCAGTCTTGTAAGTGGCATTTGCGACAACATCAGACACGCGCTTCTGAATGTCGGCGAATTTACCGAGGTCGCCGATGGATTCGCGATACTGCTCGTTCATGCCTTTTAATTCATCTGCTTGCGCTGCGTAAGCGTTGGAAAGTCCCAAAATGGCGAGATACCCCTCATCGAATATAAAGGTATCACTGTTCTTGATGGCAAATGCTTTATTCCAAATTTCAGCAATGCGCTTTTCATCTTGAATCCCTGCTTTCAGCATCGCATCGTGGAATTTATCAGATACTTTTTTGCCGGATTCAGGTGCAATCCTTTCAAGTTCTACAAAGAATCTGCCGACCTCAGTAGAAGAAAGCCCTTGCTGGTAAAGCCTCTCACGCACCTCATTTTGGTTATCTCGGATTACGGTGCCATAATACTCCATTATAGCACTCTCGGCTTTCTGCCTCTGCTGTTCCGCGATATATTCCTGTATTGATTGAGTGAGCGCGTCATACTTGCCTTTCATTTTTGTAAGGTTCTCAATCGTAAGAGCCTCCTGCGGCAATATGTCCCGATAGGTGCGGTTCAGTTCTTGTAATGCGTCTGTCTGTTCTTTGCTTCCTGCGGCGGCGTGTACTGCTTTATCTGCAAGGAACTCAAAGTTACGCACGCTTTGGTCTTGAAGCGTGGCAGTTTCAGTATATATCGAGCCTAATTCTCTTTTGAGTTTGCGGAAATTCGTCAGAGCCTCATAGAACTTATAAATCAGATTGGTTACAAGCATTACGGCAATACCTATTCCAAGTCCCGAAGCAATGGTTTTGCCAAGCGAGACAAATCCCATTTTAAGTTTGCTCTGCGCAGTAGCGTTCGTTTGTGCGGCAATCGCGGCGGCTTCATCCGCTTTGGCTTTTGCAAGGCTTGAACGTGCCGCGTTTTGTGCCGCAATGTCAGTGCCTTTCATAGCAGTTGCGAGTTTAGCCTCCGCTGCAATACGCTCAGCCGTAGCCGTGGCTACGCTCTTAGCGAGTGCTTTGGTCGCCATCTTCCAAGCCGCTATAGCCGCAACAGCAGGTAGAACCGTTGTCGCGGCTGTCAGACCGACTGCTTTCCAATTGCGCATCAATTCGGTTAGCATCTGAATCGCCTCTTTCATGCCCTCATTGACAACACCCGTATTGCCAATCTGCTCGTACATCACGGAGGCGGCATCACCCAACTTCGCCCAAAGACCGTAGAGTGTGTTCCCTTGCTTCTCCTGCATGTTGTAGAAGGTACCTCCAGCCGAAGTCATGTCGGTAAACACATCTTTCACCATGTCAAAAGATATGGCTCGTTTGGAAATCATATCCATCACATCGGCTGCCGTTACAAGCTCTCCATTGGCTTTTGTCAGCTTGGCGGCAAGCTCCTCTACAAGCGGAATTCCCGCCTCGGTCGCCTGTCTGACCTCACTTGCGCGTAGATAGCCAGTTGCGCGAACTTGGCCGTATAGAAGAACAATGCGTTGAAAATCAACGCCTAAACCAACAGAAATATCCGCAAGACGTTTGGTAGTATCAAACAATTCGTCATAGCCGATTTTGTAAGCGGCGAGCTGTTTGGTATATTTTGTAAGGTCGAGAATGGATATAGGCGACTTTAACGCAAACTGCTTGATTTGCGAAAATATCTGCTCTCCCTTGTTGGCATCCTGCAATATCGCACCAAGCGATACTCTCTGCAACTCAAATTGCGCTGTTACCTCCCTCACCGATGTGAGGAAATTCCCGGCATAAGAGAATGACGCATACACAGCCATACGCTTTATCAGCCGCTCTACATAGGTGGTCTGATTGCGCAGCTCGCCCGTCACTTGTCGATGCGCCGATATTTGCCGCGCCGCACCGCTTTGTGTCTGCCCCGTCAGCTCGCGCATTTTCTGATTGGCTTTTTCAAGGTCTGCTGTCAATCGCTTCACCTCCTCGGCTATCTTGTTGAACTTCGCAGAACCGATATTAGCCGACTGTAGCCGTTGCTGCTGTATCTGCAACTTGGCGGTTATGTCGGCTATGCTTTTCGCCTCTTTATTGAGTATGCGCTGTGTCTCCTGTCCTTGTCTGCGCCGTGCGTTATATGCCTCCTGCCGAGCCTTGTTCTCGGCGTTGGCCGCATCCTGCGCCTGCTTCCGTGCGGCGGCTTCCGCTTTAGTCTGACGATCGGCTTCCTTTGCGGCGTTCTTTGCCGCCTGCTCTGTCTGACGCTTTTCCTCGCGGAGTTGCTGTTCAAGTTTAATCTGTGCCTGCTGTCCCGTTATGGCTTCCTGCTCCAACTGCTTTGTCAGAGCTATGCGCTGCTGCAACAGTGTATTTGCCTGAGCCGTAAACGAACCGTCTTGATTGTATGCCTTGCCCGTGGCGTTGAGTTGTGCAAACTGTTGGTCTAATTTCTGTATATCGGCATGGAGCTTTACTACCTTTTGGCTCTGTGTGTCAAGTGCGGCATTTAGGGAATTGTCCGCCGCAAGTCTGCGCTCCGCACTCTGCAACTCACCGAACACGGAGGATATTTCAGTGCGCAATCGCGCCAAATCAGAATTTATCTTGTTGCTGTTCAGCAAATCAATCTTTTGCTGACTGATACGCTGCAATTCGGCTTCAAGCTGTCTGATTGCTTGCAGATTGGCTTGTATGGCATTGATGTCGCCCTTTGCTCCGAGTTGCAGATTGGATTGGCGCAGACGCGCTATCTCCGCATTGATGCGCTGAATGTCCGCCTCAAACTGTTTGTCTATACCGACCTTAATATCATAACGCCGTTGTGCCATAGCGTTGAGCATTGGCAATATGGCTTCGTATTGGAGGCGGAGATTGCGGACGGCCTCCACCTGACGCTGTGTTTCCACATATCCGGCATTTACGCCTTTGAGTTGACCCTGGCGCACGCGCTCCTCTGCCGCCGCCTGCCGTTCTTTGAGCCTTATCTGCTCGTTGACTTGCTGTCTGCGTTTGTCATATTCGGCTGTAATAGCACGTGCGGTGTCCTGCTCCGACTTGGCGAGGTTGCGGTTTACCTCGCCCAACCGTTGTCCCATAGTGGCAGATGCTTGGGTTAGCTGTTGGAAAGCATCGAATACCACCTGCGCACGGCGACTCAGATTGCCGTCTGCGTCAGATTTAACATCAAAGGTCATGGCATTCCACAATCTTTGCGCCTGCGCGAGCTTCGCCGATATGCCGTCTATGCTGTTGGTGAATTGACGCGAAAACATTTGAAATTTGTTCGCATCAACTTCCGCACGAAGCACTATCGGCTTGCGGTTCATTTCGTGTTCTATCTGACGGAGATAGATGTCGCTCCTGCTTATTACGTCTTTAACGCCTTTTTCAAGGTCAAACCCTATCGGAAATATCAGGTTGTCTGCCATTGCCTAAACAATTAAAGCCGAGACCGCTTGCGCGGCATCGGCTCAAAGGCTCTCGGCTTGGTTTGAAAATCGAGTTAAAGAGAAAGAGCCACCTATCCAATTAAGGATGGTGGCTCTCGGCTCTAATTCAACGCAAAGATAGTAAAATTCTACAATATTGCTTTAACTTTTCGCCGCTAATTTTTCCTCCGCCATCACCTCGGCTTGCAACTCCTCAGGCGTGAGGGTTTTCTTCTTCGGCCTTACGTTCAGCCCCATCCCGCGAAGTTTGGCCTCCAGCTCATCATCACTCTTAGCCGCTGTCAGTGCCGCCTCAGTGCGCTTGCTCGGCTTCTCGTAGTCATAGTCGTAATAGCCCTTGTCAAGCAACATGAACGTCACCCAATTCTCGGTATCAAGGAACCAATACCGAAGCCAGCTCCATAGATTATAATTGCCGTAGATTGCCTTTATCTTCTCGTTGTCGGTAGCCTCGGCGAACAGACTGTCTACTTGCTGCCCTCCGCCTTTTTCTTCGTAGCGTCCTCCGCCGCTTGCGCCTCCGCCGCCCTCCATCTTTTCAGCGTCTCTCTTACGCCGTCGCCAATTGGTTTCATAGAGAGCGCGAGTTGCTGCTTTGTATTTTCCCAATTGGCTAAAGAAAAACCCACCTCTTCATCGTTGAGGGCGGCGTTGTTTATTGTGGCGGTGTGTTCCTCGTAGCGGAGCATTAACTTCCGCCATGTCAGAGCGAAAAGGAACGGCACGAACAGAGCCTTATTCCCTAACAGATAGTAGGCGGCTGTCTTGGCGTGGAGCGTGTCGAGCTTGCGCTGTATTTTCTTAGCCTTACGTAGCGGCATAGCCTCTTTCTGCTTGCCGCTCAGTGCGTAGGCTTCAAGTTCGAGCGTATGGATGCGCTCTCTCACTTTCTTGCTCACCTGCCTTACGGTGTATGTCTTGCCCCCGACGGCTATCACCCTCGGAAATCCGTGCTTGATATGCTCCTTTGCCGCGACCATTCTGTCAAGCTCCTCGTCGGTAAGCTCCTGCGGTTTTTCTTTGTCTTCGGTCATAGTGGTATGTTAAAAGGGGCGGCGGCATTGAAGCTACCGCCCCTCGGTTAGTAATGTAGCGAATCGGCTCAGTCGGTTCCTGCTTCGTCGGCGAGAGTAATCTTGTCAATCAGCATGAATGTGCCGAGCTTGCCTTCTACGTTGCAGTCCTGCGCCTTGCAGACGGCTTTCAGTACGAACAGCTTGTCCTCCATTGCCGGGCCGGTGAGGATGCGGGCTTTGGGGAGGAAGATGGCTTTCTTGGCTGTGTCGTTCACGATTGCCACGGGACGCTCGATAATCGGCATCTCTTCGGTTGTAGCCACTGCGGTTGCAGTCTCGCCGAAAGCACTGCCTGTGCCGAGCGAGGTGATGTCCGCGCCTTTAAGGAATGTCTTGAACTTGCTTGCCGAGAAGTCTGCCATCTCAAAGTCGAAGCCGTAGGTGCCTTTTGTCGGGTTCGATACGATAATGTCACCCTGCTCGTCGAGCACGTCGTCAAACGAGGGGTCATCGCCGTTCCACGAAGTCGACCCCTGGAACACCTGACCTACGTCGAAGCCGTGTTTGGTGATGGTTGCCACGCTGATGTCGCTGGCGGCGTAGTCGGTCACTTCGTCGAACACGATGAGGTAACTCTGACCGTTAAACTCTGAGGTCGGAGTCGCTTTTGCTATACCTGTCTTTGGCATGATTGTATGGTTTTAATTGTTATTATTTCTGTAAAAATTCGTCTGTTACATGCCACTCCACGTTGAGTATCGTGGTGGAGTAGCCCGTAGTGAGATTTGTCGTTGTCGGTGTAATCACGTTAGTGGGGTCGAAAGTGAACACGAAGCCCTGCGAGACCTTGCGGTGAACGAGCGGAGCAACCTGCGAGACAATCTGCTTCACGAGCTTCTTCTTCGCCCTGCCGTCGGTCTGAGCCTTGCACCATATCGTCAGCAAGAGATTGCCTTTGAAAAGTGCCGGGTCTTCCGTAAGCGACTGCGCTCCGCCGTTCCACTCCACGTCGATGAACTCGTCCGCGAGATTCTTGTTGGGACGCTCCTCGTCGCCGTAAGCCCTTAACGTGTGGCTCTGCGTCGCCGAGGTCTGCACCTTGATTTTGTTGTCAAGGAGTTTGGCGAGAACTGCGTCCGGATTGAGGTCTGCGATTGGGTTCATAGCATCGTGGGTGTTGCGGTTACTTCTACATTCGGAATTGCTCTCAGACCTGCGAGAATGTCATTGACTGCCGTTCCGCGTATGGTCTTAAAGAAGTCCTGCCCGCGTCCGAGCGGAGAGCCGTGCGCATCTATGTGATAGGCGTAAGGTACTGCGGAGAATACCACAAACCACACTCCTTTGGCGAAGCGTGTGCTTGCCTCCGAGATGGCTTGCTGGAGAAAGGCCGAGCCGTCTATGCCGTAGTGGTTCACTCCGTCAAAGCCGCTCTTGCCTTGCTTCTGCGCCCGTTTTGTGGGGATAAATGCCGAGATTGCTCCGTCGGCATATACCGCGCACCCCGTGGCGTCGTGCAGGTTGGCTGTGTATTCGGGTATCAGTCCGCTGTCAATCAGTTGCACCACCTCCTGCGCTTTCTGTCTGAGTATCGACACAAGCTGCGGCTGCGCTACATTCTTGACAAACATCTTCATTTTATCTTTAAGGACATTCAGATTTTGGCTCTGATAGCCTCTTACACTTTGATTCGCCATACCTTACTTCTCCACGCTTTGCTTAATCTCAATCTCCGTCACATAGTCGCCTGTCAGGTCAAGGCCGAGGTCGTTGGCGAGTTTCACCACTCCCTCGCGCTTGCGTCCGAGTGCCGTTGTCACCGTGATATTGTCGTTCTCCAACACCATCACGGCCTTTGGCAGATACACCACGTCGTTGTGCGTGATAATCGATAGAGAGGTCTGTCCTCCCGGCTGAAAGTCGCACACGCCGCTGTATATCTCCTCGCTCACGAGGTTGTCCCACTCGTCGGTTTCGCCCGTGCTTCGGGTGATTACGCACTTGTCGGGGTAGCTCAAATCGCTCATCGCCAACCTCCTTTCGTGCGCAGATTCGTAGCGTCAAACATACCTCCGCTGTCGGTCACTTCCTCGTCCACCTCCGCGCCAAGCTCTCTGCGCAACTTGTCGCCAAGCGCGCGGAAAGCCTCGCGATCTTTGGTGGTGAGAGGGTAGCCGCCAATGGAGATTTGTCTGTTGCCGCGCTTCTCGCTTTTCGTGCCGCCCGTGATTGCCGCCGACATCGAGTAGTAGAGGGTAGAGAGGGCGTAGTTCAAGCCTTTCATGTATTCCTCGTCGCCGATATAGTCCTCCACCTCGTCGGTCAGAGCGACCACGCGGAAAGGTGTGGGGCGTGCCTCCAACGGCGAGATTGCCGCCACTTCAAGCACGTTGCCCTCTATCTGATTGCCGAGGCCGTGAAAATGCCCCCTAAGCCATTGCTCTACCGTCATACTCTCTCACGTTTAGGATTTGGTGTAATACGTCTTGCCGCTCTGCACCGAGGTGTCGGTACTCGGCACATAAGTGCCATCACTCTGCTTCTCGTAGTAGCCCTGCGTCTTGGGATTGCCTGTCGGCGAGACTACGGGAGTGTAGGTGGCGGTTACGTTGTAGTAGTACATATCGCCGGGTCGGGTCAGTACGGGAAGTGCGGTGAACTCGGAAATCCAAGTCTGTTCGCGCTGTCGTGCGTTGTAGAAGTATTCGATGATACCACGGCCTCCGAAGATGTTGGTGTAGATAGCCTGTGCGTCCGGACGGTAGGGGGTGACATTGAAAATGTCTGATACGATACCGCTGGGGCGTACAAGCACTACGCCTACAGGGAAGGCATCGATGGCGTCGGTGACAAACTTCTTGGAGCTGGCGTCAAGTCGGGCGGCACCTACAATGGTGGTGTCAATTAGCAGCTCGTCTGCGCCGATGGCTTCTTTAAACCACTCTTTGAGCAGTTCGTCCGACATTGACAGAAGTTTCTGCTTGCCGAGTGCCTGTGCTTTGCTGTCGTTGCTCGTTACGAGTTCAAATTCGGGACGCACAAGGTAGCCGAGTTTCTGAAGTACTTTCGGATGCTCCACTACAGTGAAGAAGGTTGAGGCGTTCATCTCCACAGTGATGTTGCGGTAGCCGTGGTAGTGGTCGTTGCGCAGGGCACGGGTCTTTTTCTTGAGAGTAAGAATCGGGTCTGCGCTTTCGACGTAGGTCACTGTGCCTACGTCGTCTGTAGTGTACCATTGCTCGGTGACAATGTTGCCGTCGGGCACGGCACTCTTGAGAGTCAGGGCGATGCCGCTCTGGTTGTTGTCTGCGTCAAGGGTCACTTCGTGCTTGCCGAACATCTGGCCGCGCAGGAAGTTGAGACGCTGCACGTGCTGGTCGGGTATCTCTGCGAGGCTGTCATACAGATGGTTGGCGATGAAGTCGCGCACGGTGGCGTAGGGCGAGTTGCCTCCGAGTCGTGCGTTGGCGTCGGCTTTGTTGAGTTCGATTATCTGCTTGCGCATATCGTTCTCGCCGAAGTTGACTTTGACTTTCTGTCGCGGAATCTGAAATTCGTGCTTCTTAATCTCAACTTCTTTGCCGCGTGCGAGGGGTTCGGAGTTGAGGTCTACGATGGTGGCCATCGTCTTGATTACACCGGTGCTTTCGAGGAACTCCGCCGTGAAGTCGGCCTGTGCGGGAGCATACTGACAGCCCGCGATGTTGAGGTCCTGCGTCTCGCGTTCTTTCAGACCGGAGTTATACCACATCTGAAAGGTCTTTGCCGAGTTGATGCCCAGCGTTGTGAACATCGACTCTAATCCTAAAAATCTTGCGTCCATGTTATACCTCCTTTACGAATGTGATGCCGGGCAGCTTTGCCTGCTGTGCGGTTGATACTGTTGCTTTGGTGCGTGATACGAGGAACACGCCTTTGGTGACGATGGTAAGGGTGCAGCAGTCTGCGCCCATAACCGCGTCTTCATAGGTCAGTCCGATGGGGTTGGCGCCGTTGATGGTCGCCGCGCCGCCGGGCTTCTCTACGCTTACAGGGGTGCCTGCCGGAATAGTGTCGCCTTCCTTGTTGGTGGAGCTTTTAGTAAGCACACCGCCGCCGGGGAAGAACTCATCGGTTCTGTCCCACACGTTGATGCGCTCTACGCCTGTCACGTCAGTCACCTTGTAGCCGAATGAATTTCCGTAATTGCTCATCTTGCTTTCGGGTTTAGGTTAGTTAATCGGGTTGTTTTTCTCCGGCAACTTTGTCCTTGTAGAGTTCGGTGAAGTAGTCGCTGTCAAACGAGTCGTCACCTTTCGCCGCTCCGTCGCTCTCAAAGGGCTTGGTAGTGTCTACGCCTTTCTTGCTCACGGCTTTGTTAAATTTCTCGGTGAACTTTGCTTTAAGCTCGTCAGCCGTCCATTTCTTGCCGCCCACTTCATAGAGCTCCATTACCCGCTCGTAAGCGTCTGCACTCTCATCGGGGTAGCCTTTGGCATAGTCCCAAGTACTGCGCAGCTCGTCGAGTGCTGCCACTGCGGATTTCTCTGAATTAGCGGTCTCAAACGCGGTCAGCTTCTCCTGCAAAGGATTGATAGCTGCCGCAACCGCTTTTGCTACGATGTCCGCAATGTCGGGAGTGTCCTGCGGCTTCACTTCGGGCTTCGGTTCGGGATTGTTGTTGCCGTTGTCAGAGGGTTTCGGAGCAGGCTCGTTCTTGGCTTCCGCCGCCCGAAGTCTGTCGTTCACGCTCTGATACGATTTGAGCAGATTGAGTGTGTTTTCGCTGTTGACGAAGCCCTCAATCGCACTCTCGTCTGTAATGAGAGTTTCTACGGAAGCGGCTACCCTCTCGAATACCTCGTCACCAATACCCAGCTGTAACTGCCCGAGTTCCTTATTCGCCCTCGTTCCGTACTTCTGTTTAAGTGCTTCCTTGATTTTTTGCTTCATATTGAAGTTATTATCGGTTAATAAAAAAGAGCCGACCGACGCTGTTACACGTCAATCGGCTCTCAGGCTCTTCTAAAATATGTTGCGGGGAATGATGGACTCGAACCACCGACCATTGCGTTAACAGCGCACCGCTCTACCAACTGAGCTAATACCCCAAAATGTGCAAAAGCCGACTGCCCTCACGGGAAATCGGCTCTTGGCTCTAATTCTCAGTTATGTGATTAAACAATTTTTTTACCTGTCAAGGCTTATATCCTGCGCCTTTATGTGTATCTCCTTGCCGCAACGCTTGCACCACAAGTACAAGTCGCCGCGTCCTACAAAATCCTCGTATTTGCCGAGAACTTTAGGCTTGCGGCCTTTCTCGATACAGCTCGTACACAATATAAGACCTTTCATGCGTGCAAAGTTATATATTATTAGTTGATTCTCCAAATATTTCCACAATATATTGTAGAATTTATATTATCTTTGCACCATAATCAGAGCCGCAGAGCCACTTGCCCCCATGGGACAGGTGGCTTTCGCGGTTTTAAGCATCTATGGCGTTCAGAATACTCCGAAATATCGAACAATGGCCAGCTCCGTACCCGCGTGTGGAGCGCAAACTGCCTACTGCCAAAGATAAGGGCTGGACTAAGGTTGGCGGTTTTCTGCTACGCGACAAGATAGACTTCATCCCCCAGCCGGGATTGCAGGAGAACTTCTGCGCTTGCGAGTCAAATACCATCTACTTGTGCGGAGCAGCGACCATGGGAAAAATGCAGCCGTATGACGCGAAAGTTTTAACGCCTTACGGATTTGTTGATATGGGGTCTCTTTCGGTAGGAGATACCATAACAAGCAGGGATGGTAACACTCAAAACGTATTGCGCATATTTGAGCATGGCTTAAAAGATGTATACCGTATAACTTTTGATGACGGCGCATCAACAGAATGTGGGCAGGAACACTTATGGAGTGTCGCGTTTAAGAAACCGCATTATAAGTATTCAGATTATGAGACGCATACGCTTGAAGATATAATATCCCATATATCTAATGGAGAGAAAGCGGCTATACCTTTCTGTTTGCCGATAAATTTCCAATCCGAAAAATTACCGGTTAAGCCATACACGATGGGTGTTCTTCTCGGTGACGGATGTTGCCGTGGATGTAATATAACGGTGGCTTCTGATGATAGTGAAGTTATTGAGCGAATTGAAAACGACGGTTATAAATGTACTAAAGTCAAAGACCCCAAAAGTTGTGACTATCGCTTGCGTAGAGAGGGCTTGTGGGACGAACTGACCGTTCTTGGACTAAAAGGGACTTACTCTTGGGAAAAATTTATCCCTCTCGTTTATCTTCACGCCGACGTTAAATCTCGTCTTGAATTGATGCAAGGTCTTATAGACACAGATGGTCATATTGATAAGTTTGGGCATATACAATTCTACACAGTCAGTCCTCAACTTGCAAAAGATGTTCAGTGGTTGGTTCGCTCGCTTGGTGGCCGTTGTTCAATTATAGTAAAGAAAACATCCTTTGTTTATGATGGAATAAAAAAGCAAGGCAGAGATTGCTATGTGCTTAACATCAATACGCCCATCAATCATCAAATAGTCGGTCTTAACCGTAAACGAGAGCGTTTATTAAAAGGGTATAGGAATGGACGCACACAAATGAGGCGTGTGATAAAGAGCATTGAATATGTAGGCAAGAAACAATGTAGGTGCATACTCGTTTCCAACCCCGACCATCTATATGTGACTGACGATTTCATCGTGACACACAACACTTTTTCAATGATTTTCAAGGTCTTATATGGCATTGACAAAAAAGGCTTTTCCTCGGCGATGATTTCAAAACGTCTGCAAGACTCCAAGAAAGGCGGCTCGATTTTCCGAGATAATGAGATTGTGCTTGGCGCGTTTGCCGGATGTAACTACAATACAGCCGAAATTCCCGTGTTCTATTGGCCGCAATGGTTGTCTCAGCACCGCCTCGCCCACACTAACTTCAATACTGATAACGCCGCCGAGCGAGCGCAATTTATCGAATTGGCGAAAAAGAATCAGAACGGTTTACAACAATTTGATGAAGCCGACTCCATGTCGGAGTTTGAATATGACTATTGGCAATCGCGTAATCGTGACGATTCGGGTATGATTCCGCAATCCACTTATTCATTTAACCCCCCAGGCCCCGACCATTATCTGACTCGCAATCTTATCAATGCAGGATATATCGGTGAAGATTGGTATTTCAAGCCGGAAATGAACGGTGCGACGCGATATTATTATAAAGCCGGAACTTCGGTTGATGAATACATTTGGGGCGATACACCCGAAGAAGTTGTGAGAGCCGCTAATATACAAATATCGCAGAAAGACCGCGAGGCAGGATTGACCGAAGCCGACATGGTAAAATCGTTCACGGCGTTTACGGGCGAGGCCTCCGACAACCGTATGCTTGTCGCTTCAACGGGTGGTCAGTCCGTGGCAAACCTTATGCAGACCGGAGCGGAACAACGTGCCGTCCTCAAAGGCGGTTATTTCGGCCCTATCGAGAATAACGAGCTGAATGTCTCTAAAGATATGATTACCCGCCTTTGGGAAAATCCAAAGGACGAGGACGATAATATGTACGCCACATTCGACGTAGGCGGCGGCAAAGGCGACTCAGCTCCGCTTGTCATTTGGCGCGGCTTGCAGATGATAGCCATTGAATATTTCACGGGCGAGCCGCAGGAACTTGCCGGCTGGATAAAGTCAAACCTCAATCGCTACGGCGTGCCTGTCGAATACTTTGCTTATGATGGTACAGGCTTCGGATATTGGCTGCAAGGTCTTACCAACGGAATCTCCGTGACCGCTAACAAACGCCCCTTGCAGGAGTATGACGAACACGGCAACCCCGTGACGAAAGACGAGTTTTTCAACTGCCGCTCACAGCTGTTAGGCAAGCTCGAAGTCGCCCTCAAACGTGGCGATATTTCGTGTGTTATTGACCGTAACAAGCAGGTAAAGTTCGGCACTAAGAACGAAACGCGCCGCTTCATCGACGTGCTTTACGACGGTGTGAACCTCTTTATCATCACGAAGAAGAACGGCAAGACCTACTACAACTCAAAGGAGGAATTTAAGGCGAGGTTCAAATATTCCCCCGGCGAACTTGACGCAATGTCCCTCCGCATGGTCTTTGAACTCGACACACGCGAGAGGAAGCAGCCCTCCAAAAGAGTACCCGACAATGCTTATTACAACTTGGTAAACCGTCCGCGCATAGTCAATCCGTGGCGACGATTCAGATAACAATATAAACGAGATATGAGAATTTCAGACAAGTTACAAAAACAGTATTGGCGGCGCAGGATAAATCCCGATGCCGTTGATAAGCATACACCCGTCGGGGCGCAGTATTATCAGCAATCCGCCATGTCGCTTGATGATGGCTGTTATATGTTGCTGACCCAAGAGGATTTCTGTCGCGAGAATGACCCCTTGGCGCACGACATTAACAGCAAATACATGAGCCTTAGACCGATTTACGAGGTGCGCAAAAAGCTGGACGATGAGGGCAATGCCGCTCTTGACGAAGAGGGTAAGCCGATAAACGAATGGCACATTGTCGATTTTGAACCTGTGGAAACGGTGCGTTTCGGTTTGCAGAAGCGAATCAACACCTCAAAGGCGGCGTTTATGGCGGGCAACGGCTTTTGGGTGTGCCATGAGGACAAAGACCACGAACTCGGCGAAAAACTCAACTCATGGAAAGACAGCGCGGGGCTTGATACGGCTTGGCAGGAGTTGGTGAAGTCCTGCTACCTCACGGGCGATGGCGCGATTTATCAGTACGTTCACAACGGGCAGCTACGGTATGAGGTTTTCAGCTATCTCAAAGGAGATATTCTGTTTCCCGACTATGACGAGAATCGCAACCCCGTGCTTACCCGTCTTTACACTCTCCGAGGTAGGCGCGCCGTGGATATTTTCACGACCGAGCGTGTGCAGACATGGATTGAGGGCGACAAAGAAAGCGACAAAGACGCATCGTGGTTCATGCGTTTTTCAGGCTGGTTTGCAAAAGGTCTTAAATGGGATTCAGCAAAAACGAGCGAAGACGGCTGGCGTTGCCTTGCCGACAATCCGACGCAAACGCCCGTAGGCATCAATCCTTGCACATATTTTAGAGTGCCGGACATCCCGTCGGGCATTGCCAATCAGGAAATCGGAACACTTGAAAAAGCGTGTTCGTTTGTAGCAGACGGAGTACGTGCCAACTCACAGGCTCCGCTATTTGTCAAGGCAACCGACATCGACAATCTGCCGCGCACCGATTCGACGGGTAAGGTTATCGGTGTGAAAGGCGCGGTAGAAGAGCTTAAAGCCGCAGATGCAAAGTTCTTGACACCTCCAAACCTCTCTGACATCGCAACCATAGACATAGCCAACAAACAGAGGTCTATCCGCGAGTCTACCATGAGCGTCGATATTTCTCCCGAAATATTCCGTGCGGCCGATCCGTCGTCAGCGGCAATCAAACTCCTTTTTACCGATACTATCATTTGGTGCAAGAACGAGTTTGTGCATCTTTATCCCTCGCTCGTCAGCCTCATAGATGTATTTAAGGCTCTTGTGGCAAAGATTGAGGGTAACAGTAAGATTGCGACCATGCGGACTTCGTGCGGTTGTGATTTTTGGATTCCGCAGAACGATAGTGAGGTGTTGAAGCGCGAACTTGATATGGTAGCTTATCGCCTCAAGTCGCGCAAATCAGCAATGTCTGACGCAGGGAACAGCCATGTAGAGGACTACGAGCAGATTATAAAAGAATGGAAAGAGGAACTTGACATCAAGGCCCGAGTCCCGGCTGTCGCGAAAGCGGAGGTGCAAGAGAAATACGGCGAACCGCAGGAAACAATCGAAGTCGAAGAGGAAGATAATGACAACAAACCCAAAATTGACAACTCCGCAAAGGGCAAGTCAATAACGGAAGGCTAATCGGTTATCTCAACTTTATATCTTTGTAAGGCAAGATACACCTCTTTGGTTATCTTGCCTTGCTTGTAGTAGTCTTCGGCAATTTCTTTTAGGTACGCCTCTTTTGCTTGCTTGTAAGCGTGAACTACCCATGAGCTAAAGACTCATGGGCTTCGGGTTTCGCAGAGGAACGGCCTTTCAAAAGATTGGCTCTTACTTCCTCTCCACCCGTGTAATCGACAGTTCCTGCCGATATATGGTTTAATCCGAAACGAAGAATATTGATAGCAGCATTAACATCACGGTTATGATGGGTTTGACAAACAGGACACTCCCACTCACGGACAGACAAATCTTTAGTCTGTTTGTTGATATACCCACAGACATTACAAGTTTGCGAAGAGGGGAAGTATCGGTCTATTTTCACAACCTTTTTGTCGTTCCATTCTGCCTTATAGGTAAGCATGGAAACGAAGCTGCCCCAACTTGCATCAGTAACGGATTTGGCAAGGTGATGGTTTCTATCCATGCCCTTTACATTCAAATCCTCGATGCAGATGGTATCATATCTTCTAACAAGAGAAATGGAGCTCTTATGCAGATAGTCTACACGACAATTGGCAATCTTTTCGTGAAGTCTGGCAACTTTGAGCCTTTGGTTTTCAAACCCTTTGCTGCCTTTCTTCTTACGGGAAAGATGCTGTTGTGCTTTAGCAAGTTTGCGCTCGTATCTTCTTGTATATCGGTTATTCTTAAAAGTTTCTCCTTCAGAAGTGATAAGCAAGTCCTTCAAGCCCATATCCACACCAACCGACTTATTAGTCTTTTCAAGTGGAGTTACGTATTCTTCTTCTGTAAATACAGAAACGAAATACTTTCCGCTTGGTGTCTTGGAAATAGTTACCTTACCGATTTCGCCTTTTATCTCACGATGTACACGACACTTGATACCCTCCTTGAACTTGGGTATGAAAAGCCTGCATCCTGCGACAGATGCAAATTGTGGAACGGTAAAACTATTCTTAGAGCGCTTGGATTTGAAGTTAGGAAACTTCGCCCGCTTCTGAAAGAAATTGGTATAGGCTACTTCGAGGCTTCGGATTGCGAACTGCAAGGTTTGAGAATTTACTTCTTTAAGCCATGCTGTTGCTTCCTGCTTCTTCAATGCGGTAAGCGCTTTAGCCTGCGCATAGTAGTTATCACTCTTACCAGTGAGCCTATATTGTTCTTTGCGTTGATTGAGAAAGTAATTGTATACAAACCGAGCACAACCGAAATGCCTTGCCAGCAAATCGGTTTGCGCCTTGTTCGGGTACAATCTGAACTTGTATGTTCTATTAATCTTTCTCATTCCGCTTACAAAGATAGTAATTATTTCGTAAACAGCCAAAAATTTATGTATATTTGTGGCATGAAAGAAAATTATAATCACGAGAACAGGCACAAGTATTATCTAAAGTGCCATCTTATCTTCTGTATCAAATACAGGAGAAAGATACTCAAAGGTGAGTTTGATGACAACATTAAAGCCATATTTCAGTCAATAGCTGACAATTCGGACTTCGATATAGACATCATGGGAACCGACAAAGACCACATACATTTTCTTATTAGCTATCCGCCAAAACTATCCGTAACATCAATAGTAAGGAAGCTAAAGCAGGAGAGTACAGTCTTTTCGTGGCGCTTATATGACAGTATGTTGAGAAAATACTTTTGGAAAGAGAAAACCTTATGGTCAGACGGATATTTCGTCTGCTCAATAGGCGAGGCTAATCCAAATACAGTTATAGAATACATTAGAAACCAAGGATAGTGCCTTACATCCCACAGGCTAAAGACCTGTGGGTTTTACGGCACTTAATATAAAAGCCCAATCGAAATTGAGCGATACCGACGCTCGGCGGAATGGTTTACCATTATCTTATCAGCGCTACAAAATTACTAAAAATCCACGAGATAGCCAAATATAATCATAGCTATTTTTAGCAAAGGGCGCAAGGTCAATCCCTGCGCCCTCGTTTCTTTTCCTGCTCTTGGCATATCAGAACGGTAATGGGTCTCCCATATCATCTTTCGGAGCTTGTGTCTGCTGATAGACTGGCTGCTGTACGGGTTGTGCCGGAGCTTGTTGTGTGGTTTCCCACTTCCAGCAATTCACACTTGTGTACCACCGCTCGTTAAACTCTCGCGATTCCACTTCGATGTGGAAAGTTCCCTCCGTGCCTACGGCGAGCTTTGCAAACTCCTCGGCATTTTTCAGATTGTCAAGGGCGATTTTCTTCGGGTATTGGTCGCCGTACTCAATGACTACCGTTGATTTAGCCCATTCTTTCCCGGCTTTTGATGTACCTTTCTGCAAGCCAAGATTAGCTACTACTTTACCTTTAATTTCCATTGTCGTTCTCTTTGTTTTGATTGTTAAACTTATATTCTCTCTTCGGAGCGAAGCCTAAAATCTGCTTGGGAGCGATTTCATCTACCTCGCGTATCTTGTCAGCCGTGCAGACGATATAGCGGCTCTTGAAAAGCCCCTTGCGGTAAGCCTTGACGAAGCCTACGCGATAGAATTTGCGCCCCTCGCGGTAGACGTAATACTCAATTCTTGTATTTAAGTCGTAAATCATTGTTAGTTATTTTGATTGGTTAATTCTTCGGGTAAATCAAGATTTTTCGTAGGGTCATAATGCCAGCCGTTTTCTTCCGCAAACTTGCGGGTACGGCAATAGTCGCACTCATTGGCTATTTCGCCACCCTCAATGTGACTCTCAACAAAAAGGCGATATTGACATTCTGTTCGGCATCTGCATGGAAGGTATCTGCGAGGCGATTCCTGTACCTCCACCTCGTCTTTCAGTATTCCGAGTTTCTTAAAAATCTCCGTAAGCACCTTCAGAGTATCGGGGTCGAGCGTATCTCCGCTTTCAACCATGCTCATGGCTTGATTAAGCAGGGACTTCAACGCCTTGTCCTTTCGACTCTCATCCACCTCTATCAGATGCGTCTCGCCCTTTCCCTTGTCGCCGTTCAAAAACTCTTTCAGATAGGCGGCGTAGCTATCCGCGTATTCCCGATTCTTAGAGTAGTTGAAAAACTGCGTGCAAGCTGCACGCCCCGTCTTGTTCAGCTTTCCCGAGCTGTCTAAAAACTCGGGGTGCCACAACGCGAAAGCCTTTTGGTTGGGGATTGCAAAGGCAATGGCGTAACTGAGCATATCCTTGTCCGAGGCAGGGATTTTGCTCGTATCGGGGCTTGGTCTGTTCGGAATCAATCTTTCGTCTGCCATATCACACACAATAAATTCTAAGTTTTCGTATAGCCGCGTCTATCAGTTTCCCCATAACGTATGGAGGCGGCATTTTCAGCTTGTCGGAGTTGCTTCTGCGCCACTTCTGCAAATAGTGAAGTCCATTAACGGTCTCGCTCGGCGTCATCTTCGTGTGGTCTAAGTCGCATTGATTGTTGCACGCGCAACCGCGCTCCGTAATCGCGCAATAGCCGAAGCCGTCGCAGCATTCGGCGGTGAAAAACGCGCACAATCCGCAGTAGGGTATTCTACAATCGCTCATATCTCGTCATTCGGTTTATAAACTCTCTTGATTGAAAAGCCGAATTTCCAACGAAACAGCTTTTCCTTGATTAAAAATTTTGGGTCAAGCGCAGCCATGTGTGGTGAGGCTTTTACATCCTCCACGACTACAATACCGTCTTTCTTGTACCTGAAATCACCCTTATAGCTGATGGCAAGTTGCACCGTCCGCTCGCAAACCTTGTCCTTTGTCTTTAAGTGCTTCACAAACGTTTCGGTTACTTTCGGGATAAGCTCAAACTGAGGCTGTAGTTCCAAATCGGAGATGATGCCATTATCCTGCGCCTCTTTCAGCACAAGATACCTCTGCATCTCTTTCTTGCTGTCGAAAGTGATACCGAAAGCCGTTACTTTCTTATTGCCGTATTTGGGGCGATTGACTCTCATTCCTCTCTTAAATCCATTATGTTGTCGGCAGTGATAACACTGCTTTCCCAACGTATGCGGTCATTGCCATTGCCAAATTCTGCCTCCATTCCCTCTAATTCGTATATTCCACAATCACCAAGTGAGGCATCAAACTCTCTCAGCAATTGTCGTAGCTGTCTTAGGAAAAGTGTTTTTCTGTCGGTAGTATCTGTATGCCGATACGCCACACTAACGCCGTCAGCAAAATCGGCCTTGATAAGTTCTATCGGGTTCCTTTCGGTTGAAAATTGGTCGCCGAGCAAACACAGTCGCTCTCCGAGCGCACTTTTTGCATCCACAAACTCCAAATCTGCCTCATTAACAGTAAACGAATCGTCCTCATCGGGGTATTTTACGCCATATAATCCACGGCTATGCACCGCTGTAATCTCGCCTTGCATATTTTCTGGTAGGTATGTTACCTTATCTCCTACGATAAATTTCTTCTCCATATCTTACAAAATATCCTTATGTTTGAACACTCCTTTTCTCGCATCGGCAAGCATCTTCCTTAACTCCTCTTTTCGAGCCTCAATCGCGGCAAGCTCGTCCTCCATTTCGGCAAGCTCGGCATCGTAGGGGCGAGTTTCAAGCAAAAGAGCCTCGTCACGCGAAAAGCCCTCCTTACCTATCCCCTCCACGACAGCCCACGCCTCCCACTTCTCCATCAGCTTTGCAATCGTCATATTCTCGCCATAGATACTGCGGAGCATAAAGGTGAATTCGGGAGAGTTGATGCGGAAACGGCATATGTTGGTGATTACTCGCTTGTCCTTTCGCCACTCACACTGAAGCTGCACCATATCCCCGATTTTCGCAGTTTGCAATGCTTGGTTACAGTACAAGCCGATAGGGAGCGCGACTTGCGCCACACTTCTCGTCTGAGGTGTCGGGCGCTGTATCTTTATCGGTCTGCTCATTTATTCATGAGATTCGGCTCAAAGAAACCCACGACTTTAGCCCTGGGAGGAATTGAGCCATGTTCCTTCTTGGGTTAATAATTTCTTTCCAATATTTGATAAATTCAAATATATTTACTATCTTTGCATTATGAAACTGACCCTGCAAATAAAGCTGTTGCCAAGCGTTGAGCAAGCCGAGCGTCTTAAAAAGATAATCAGCGTGTTCAACGAGGCGTGTAATGCCATTTCCACTATAGCGTGGGAGCGGCGTTGTTTCCGTCAGTTCAATTTGCACAAGGAGGTCTATTATGCCATCAAGGACACTTACGGCCTTTCCGCACAACTTGTGGTCAGGGCAATCAGCAAGGTTGCCGACGCTTACAAACTTGATAAGAAGAAGCAACGCAAGTTTCGCGATTTCGGGGCAATCACATACGACAGCCGTGTTCTTAGTTACACCGCAAAGCAAGAGGCTTCGCTCTCTGTTATTGGTGGTCGCATCAAGGTTTCGTATGTCTGCCATCGCCCCGAACTTATGCAGTATGCAAAAGGCGAGGCAGACCTTCTTTACATCAAAGGTAAGTTCTTTCTCTATCAGACAATAGACATTCCCGATGAGGATATTGAGGATTGTGCCGAGTTTATAGGTGTTGACATGGGCGTGACCGATATTGCCGTCACGTCCGAGGGTAAGACCTACTCTTCGACTGAAATCAACCGCATTAGGGAGAAGTATAACAAGACAAGGGCTTCCGTTCAAGCCAAAGGCACACGCAGCGCACATAGGCTGCTGAAACGGCTTCGTGGGCGTGAGCGGAGATTCGCAACCATTGTCAACCATACTATCAGCAGACAGATTGTCGAGCAGGCAAAGCGTGAGAATAAGGGTATATCCGTTGAGGATTTGACCAATATTCGCAAACGAGCCAACAGGGAGAAGCGCAACAAGACATTCAGACGGCGAGCCAATTCTTGGCCTTTCGCCCAACTCCGCAGTTTCCTTGAATACAAGGGTAAACTTGCGGGTGTGAATGTCGTTGCCATACCTCCGGCGTACACCTCCCAGACTTGTTCCAAATGTCTGCATATCGGAATAAGGAACGGCAAATCGTTCCGATGCACACACTGTGGCTTTGTCGCCGACGCGGATTACAACGCCGCCCGCAACATCGCCACATGGGGGTATGTAAGCACCCATGAAAGATGGGATATGTTGTCTTGCTCTCTGCATGATGATTTATCTACGTCTAAAGCCAACGCACTTTAGTCGTTGGTAGCTTACTGTGTTCAAAATCCGTTAATCTCATTTCGTTACTCCTTTTACTTGCTCCGTGCGCTCATGGGTCTGCAAACGTTCATATTGACCGAGCCAATCCTTTGTTTTGCTTCCTCCGCCTGATTGTCTTTCATAAATCGGGGGGGGGGTAGAAATAACACCGAGTTTTTCAAGCTCACGGATAACAGCCTTGAACTTCAACCTCCGTTCGTTTGGAGTGGCGGCATACAACATTTCATGCACGGCTTTCTTGTAAGGCTCTATCTCCTTTGAGTATAGATAGGTTTGTTGATTATTCCCGAAACTCCACACGATACGCACATAGGGGTCGCTGTCTTTCAGCCTAAAGAAGTCCTCACGGCTTATCCATCTGCTTTCGTTTTCATATTTGCCATTAAGAGCATCTTCAAAGAGTGTTACGCTGTCCGTAATGTCGTTTGCGTGTACCTCCTTGAACTTGCCCGACAACAATGCCGCGTGAGTAATGGCACAGCCGCCAGCAAATACGTCATAGAGGTGTGTAGCAGGAGGCAACAACGCCACTATACGCTCCGCCAACTTACTCTTTGAGCCTTGATAGGGTAGCCCGTATTTCCTTGCCATATTAAAACCAATCTATTTTCGTTTCACCTTTATATCCTTTCTCCCATATCAACCACATATAGCCCTGCGGAGAGCCTTTCCCAAAAACTCCGTTCCTTCCACACTCTATCCGTGACGATGACACCCAAATTCGCTTCGGCGGAAATTCTCTGAAAAGCTCCTGCCTATGCTTGCTTTCAAGGAACAATATGCGCAGCCACATTGCAACCTTGCATCCGTCTGCGACAACCGACAATGCTTTACGCACCATATCCGTAGCACAAGAATATGGAGGGTTCGTAATTATATCACCCTGCCATTCTTTGCCATTGTATAACAGAAAATCAAGTTGCTCAATATCTCTATTTCTCGTAATTATGTCGCTTCTGCGCACATCAAAGCCGCGATTGATAAGCGTGTCAGAGATATGCCCCAATCCGTCGCACGGCTCCCATATTTGAGGTGAGAACTGTTCCAATTTAAGCAATTCCTCCACTGCTTTCGGATGGGTGCAATACAAGTCGTACTGCGCCCTTTCTCCAGTGGTATGGTTGCTTGCTCCGAGTGTGGAATATACGTTTGCCGATTTCTTTGCCATACTCAATCCTTATTAGTCATCAAGGCAAGCCCTACGGCGCGGATATACCAATCAAACTGCATCGGCTTCATTGCTCCGAGCTTGTTCGCCTCGTATGGTGTTTTGTTCTCCCATACCGCATTGTCGCGCCGTTGCAGGTCGAAGCAGCATAGCTGTATCTCGTCTATGTAGCGGCGGTTATTCACGTTCTGAAAGCCTTTGGCTGTCAAAAACACCCTCGTTTTCTCTTGAAACAGCGCGGAATCGAACTGCTGTCTGTTATCCACATAGTCGCGCACACCTTTCGCGTAAAAGGCTTGCGACACGGGGATAAACGCGCCGAGGTAGTTCTGATTAGGTCGGCTTCCGATAAGCGAGAAATAACGCGTCATAGCTCCGTTCCAGCTCGTCATTCGCGCCTGCGCCATAAGCCGAAGCGTCCACTCTTTCCAGCTCATTGTAACGCCCTCCTCGTTCAGAAAGCCGTACACGCCAGTTTGCGACACCTTGTCGAGAAATTCCCTCGCCAAACCCTCGTCGCCTATGCGGTGCGCGTCCTCAACTCCATTGCGGTAGCAATAATCTACAAGGGATATGGTATTCCTCGCTACTTGCGCTGTAATTATTGGTTGTGTACTCATATTATGTCTTTATATGATTTACCGTTGATTATCTGATGGTAAGCGGCGCAAGTAATTTCAATTCCAAGAGCTTTCTTGCACTCGGAGTAGCTTCCGTTAAAACTTCTCATAAATCGAACCTGCTCATCTGAATAGCGTCTGCGAGCAGTTGTCAAATTACCTTCTGAAAATATTTTCTCAAAAGAACAGCCGGAGCGCAGTCGGCGACCGATTGCATTCTTGTCGAGATTAACGCCCAATAACGAACACCATTCATCAATAGTGTGGGCTTCTCCATTGTGCTCTATTATGGTATTGTTGCGTTTGTTGTTGGCTTGTTCAAGCATTGTCGCCCAACGGCAATTTTCGGGGCAGTAGTCGCCGTTATTGTCTATTCGGTCGATTGAATATTCTTTGCTTGGGCGTCTACCCATATCTGCTATAAAGTTCTCAAATCCATGTTCGCCCAGCCATCGGTCGCACACCTTGATGCCTCTTCCACCGTATCTACTATATGATGAATTGTTAGGATTGCAACAACGACCCTTAATGCCCATATAGATATGATACTCGGAAGTTTTTACCATCCCATGCGTTTTGTTATTGATTCGTTCTATGTTGTAGCATCCACACGATGGAATGTTGCTTTTGAGTAGTTCTTGATGTATACGATAAACAACGTTCCCACAATCGCATTGACATCGCCACTTGCCGTCTTTATAATCAAGTGCAGTCAGCCTGCCAAAACGTTGCCCGGTTACATCAATGCGCGGTTTTGTGGAAGTCCGCCATATACACCCACAAGATTTAACAAGGCCTCTCTTTACAAGGGTTGTTGTTGTAATCTTTTCTCCGCCACAGTCACATTTGAATAGCCACATTTTGGTTCTTCCAATACGAAGTATCGCGGTGAGTTTTCCAAATCGCTGTCCTGTTATGTCAATGTATTTAGGCATACAATCAAAAAGTCACTCCCGAACGAATAGAGCTACCACACTTCTAAACAATCGGGAGTGAACTTGAAAATATCGTTCAAGTGGTGGTAGTCACTCGTTTATCTCACTGCAAAGATACAAAATATTCCTCAAAACCTAAAGCTATATTATAGATTTTATCGCGTAAAATAAACTTATTCTCCATTTTCGCCCTCCTTTTCGTTAAGCGCGGCTTTCATAATTTCTCTGTCCGCCTCTCTTTTCGCTTTCAGCTCTTTCTTGCTCATGCTCTGCTCGGAGGCAATATCTTCCATAAAGGCTTGTGCGCCCTGCTCGGCTTCTGGAGTGACGGCGGCGGCTTCTTTCTCTGCCTGCTTCATCAGTCGCTTGTCGTACTTGGCAAATGCGCGGAGAATATCGTTGGCAAGCCCAGCGTCTTGGTAAATCTCCTGCGTAACGCGCCAAAGCACCACGCAATAGTTATGCACCTCTTCCTCGTTGCCCTGCGACACCGCCGCAAGCAGATACCCATACGGATAGCCGACAATCTTCTGCTCAAACACATGGTTAGGCGCGTGGATATGCAGATAGTTATGCTCCACGTCTGCCCGTTTCTCATCAACGTAGAAGTCGGCGATAAATGCGCCGTTGCCGACATCAACGCTGTATCTCGGTTTGTTTTTCAGTATGCTCATTCTTCGTAGTAGTTTTTGATTTTCTTTGATTGAAGGAAAGCGTAAAACTCGCCCTTGTCCTTGATGATTGATACAAGCTCGTAGTCGCAGTATTCCCACTTCTCGCAGAGGCGGTCGTACAACTCGTCAGCGGATTTTGCTACAACAGCAACTTTCCGCACTCCATACGCCGAAGCATACCCTTTCTCCACGGCTCGTTTGCCTTGCCTAACTTGCAGGACTATCCGCGCAAACAACAGCACGGCGATTATTGATAACAGGATGTTTGTCATAGTTTCTCAAATTCCTTGCGTTTCTCTATAATATCGCCGTCTATGATGATGCAGAACTCACATATAAACTTTCGTTTTAACTCGGTAAGTTTATGCTTGCCTTCATCCGACAATCGGAACTCAATATTTTGCCACACTTCGCCCGATATTACATTCCACCTCTCTAAAGCGGCATCATCATCGGCAAATCGCTTTTTGAGATAACCCGAAAACCGCTCCAATTCATTTATTTTCATATCGAGCGAAATCGCACGACGTAATTCATTTTTAGTCATACCTCTTTCTTGTTTAGTTTATCATACCTTTTCATTCTCGCGCAGTTGCAGTCGGGAGTGCAAGCAATATCCACGGCAAAGCAGTAGCCATAGATACGCTCTGCGTGGGATTGCTTGTAGCAATTGCCCTCAACGCCGTAGTGCCTACACGCTTTTCTGTGCGCCTCGCGCTCCTTTGTCTCCATACTCATTTCTTAGTGTCTTTAAGCCATTCTAATGCGGCATTATAGATGCAGACAACGGTAAATATACTAAGGAATACAATATTCGTGGCGTTGTGTCGTAATTGAAGCGAACCTTGTCGCCTACTTTGATTTCCATATTATTCATCTTTGTTATTTTGTCTTTTCCATTCATCAATCCACTCCTTGCAGAAGTCTTGCGTGTCCTCTTTCAGACTTTTAGGTTTCTCGGCTAACAGCCCCATATCGTATGCGGCTTCACGAATAGCATAGCCAACTAATATCTGCTCCTGGATTGAGAGTTTGTCCATTTTTCTAAAAAAGGCTCAAACTTTCGCCCGACGGTGCGAGTATCGGGGTACTTGTCTGAGCCATTAAATTCCTTTTCCGAAGCCTCGCACGCTTCACAAGTGCAAATATAGTGTTATATTGTAGCTTATGCAAGTTATTCTATAATTCCGCTTTAGATTTGCGCAGACAAAAGCCATAGCCGACCTGCAATCTCTGTTTGAAGCACCCTTTCTGTGCCAGCATAGCCGACAATTCGGGACGGGCGTGCTGTTTACTCCCCTCGGCTTCGGCAAACGCCTTGTATTCCTCGTACAGCTCCGCAAGACTGCGCCAGCAATCTTTGTCGTACTCCTTGACCGCCTCGTAGTCATTCTCAGCCCACCATCGGCGCATATTGTTGCTCCCTGCCATGATTATCTCCTGCGACTTCTTCATGTCCTCGCCCATCACAATATCTCCCTTGTTCTTTGCGAAGATGCGGTAGCCCTCCACAATCCAATGAAAGATATACATAAGAGCTTCGGGGCGCGTCAGTTTGTAGGTAAGCGAAGTGTCTCTGCCCTCGCCCGTGAACGCCCGTGTGGTAGTATGCACCACAAGCCGTCTGCGCTGACCTCCATAGCTGTCATCGTCAGTTTCGGGCATAGTATTGGCACAGCACAGAAGCGGCGGAGCAATCACCTTTACGGGCTTTTTGTCGTATGGTACACGTCCCTGGAACTCGCCTCCGCTCGCAAACCGCTTGAAGTCGCCGCCCGACAGCTCCTTACCGTCCATATCGTCTATGAAGTTGGCAACCTTGTTGGCGAGAGCTGCTATATTCACGTTGCGGTCGCTGTCCTTGAACAACTGACGGAACGAAAAGCACGAAAAATACTCCTTGCCGAACACCGAGGCTATCACATTCGACACAACGGACTTTCCGTTTGCGCCGGGACCAAGCAAGAAGCAAACATAATCAAGTGTGTAAATTTGCTTATTGGCGATAAGCGCACCACACCACTGCTGAAACACGCTCCGTGCGTCCTTATTCGGGATAATCTCGGCAATCTTTTCCTCCCACAGCTTGCAGGGGTTGCCGAAAGTGCCGTATTTCTCTGCACACTCGCGATACAGCTCGTCCTTGTCCTTATATTCGAGGTCAAGCACGATAGCCGGGCATTGCTCCACGCTCGGTTTGACGGCTTTTCGCTTCTCCACGTCATACACAAGGTTTCTGAACGCCACATAACGCCGATTAGGGCGATACAGATACTTGTCGCTGCTCGAAATCGTGTCAAGGCAGCTCATCGCGATAGCCTTTGCAGGGTACTCGTCATTGTATTTTTCGCCCAAATCAAGCTCTATGAACGCTCTTTTGAGCAATTCCTTCAGGAATATCTCTCTGTCCTCCACTCGCACGAAACAAACGCCGTTAAACGCATATATCGCGCTCTTGCTCCCGTCCGAGAGAAAACGCTTAGTTTTGTCATCGCATATAAGACGGCGAATGATTGTCCGCAGACGGTCTACGCGCCACTGCAAAACCATATTGTCGTTATGCCCCGACCCTTTCAGCGTATTCTCGTATGTCTTAGTCTGCCCGTTCTTGGTCTTATACACATACGTTTCGCCGTAGAGTTTCTTATTCTCCGCCTCCATCGCAGGGCAGAGCCACGACAGCAAGTGTGAATATAAAGACTCTTGAATCATTGCCATATCATTCCTCCTCCTTGAAAAAATCTTTGCTGTAGATAACACGCATAACCTCGCACGGGGCTGGATATACGTCATAATGACCGTTCACCTCTCCACGCTCCGCATCGTAATATATATTTCTCATCCTCTCTTTCTCCTCGGCGGTCAGACGGTCGCATAAGGGTAACTGCATGATATGATTTATCCCATCAATAAAAGCATCTTGCAAACGCATACGCTCCCAATCAGAATCGCCTATGTCATAGGCATAATCTTTCGCCGCTTCTTCGATTGTCTTGTTCATAGTTCATTTGCGTTATACGGTTCTACTTCTTCATAATGATAGGACGTGCAACTTGCTTCGACTTGATTCTTCCATGATTTCCGATTCTCTCTCAAACCAAACACTATCTTGTAGGCTTCTGATTCATTGTCAACATAGCCTAAGTATGTAGTGTCTGTGCTGCCGTCTATATCCACATAGGATTCGATTATGACATAAATCTTGCTCATCTTTCACTCTCCTTTCTTTATCAGTTCCAACGAGGCGGATATGCCGGCGAACAATGCTTGCTCATAAGTTGAGTAGCCAAAATTGCCTTTTTCAAACTCATCGCCTTTTGGAAATTTGGTTATGTGCAAGCCAAACCACAACCACTGAAAGGAATAACCCCATGTAATGGCGATGTGCAGTCCTTTGACCTCGCGCAGCCACTTCTGAGCGTGAGCCAAAGTTGGCGCAGAGCATGAGGGTGTATGATGTCCGTTTGTGTTGCGGTTTATTCGGTGAGTATCGGCATAGCGATTCAGATTGCCATGACAGTCATAGAGGTGGTCGCACGGCTCATCGAAGCCGCAGTCTTTGAGTCGCTTGCTCAGTTCGTATGAACAAAAATCAGCTGTTTCCATTGTCTTGCAAATATTTTCTCGTTAGTTGATGGAATTCTTCGGCCATCCGCTCGAAAGTGTCTATGTCGCATATCGGCTCCCAGTTGGAAGTGAAGTCCATGCGGCTGTCAGTTCCGAGTCCGGAAGTCCAAAAGTCGAATCCATAGGGATGTTCTTTAGGACAACCCGGATATTTCGAGCCATCCCACACGCGGAAGATAATCTGATAGCCGTAGGTCACTTCGCCGTCCTCATCCTGCTTCTTGCCAAAAGTCTTGAACCACGCCCAATCCTCCGAGGAAGTCAAAGCCGTAGTCCACTTCTTATAGCCTCGTTTTTGAAGCTCGGCCTCAATTGTTTTCAGTTGTTCTGCTGTCATTGTCTTTCTTCTCTTTGGGTTGGTAGTCAGAGCAATACCCAGTGTTGCATTTGGGATTGTGGTAGCCGCACAACTCACAAGCAGCAATACCTTCGTGGTAATGCTCACACTCCTGCGGTCGCTGTTTAGTCGGGGTCGGTGTCATATACTCTCAGTTTTGTTTTGAGCCAGTTTGTGAAATCCCACAATGAATTATATATCTTATATCCAATCCACGAGGGGAGTATAATTGGTATAAAAAGTGTGGCTATTGTGAAATAGACGGCTCTGCGGTGTTTCTTTTTCATTTATTAGCCTCCTTTCTGAACTCGTCATACAAGTCTGCCGCGTCGGGGAACACGGCCTCGCGAGGAAACACGGCCATCTCGTCTGCAAGCTCGCTAAAGCAAACCCTCAACGCTTGAATCTCTTTTACCGCTTCACGCCGTCTGATAAACTCCTCGACATTCCCGATGTTCGGATAAGCCTCCTTAACGTTGCGGTGGTTTTGCTCCGAGGCTATGGCTCTGAGCATACCGATGCGGTCTTTTATCTCCTGGGCAATGCTGCCAATATGTTTGCAGTCGTATAAGACCGCTTCAAGATTGCCTTTCATAAACCTTGTCCTTTTTTGTTAATATTTATCTGTCTTTCCATATCTCTTGTTTTTGTGGTGGACTATTTCGTTAAATCAATACATATCGCAGAATATTCCACACTCATAATTGCTGATTTTGCCGCCTCTGTCGGTCGGTTTCAGCTCGTCCAAGTATTTCCTTACCCCCCCACTTTTACGAGCTTACAGCCTATCCTACGGCTCTGTTCGGCACGCTCTTTGAATTGTTCGGGAAAGTTTCTGCGGATAATATTCCAATAGGTAGGCGAGGACGATTTCACACAGCCTATGCAGTTGGCGTTTGGAAGCGAGCGGTAAACCTCCGGCAATTTTATTCCTGCGGATTCGATGATATTGAAGCAATCGCCTTTGGTATATCCTGCATCAATCAGAAGCGGAAGCACATTCGGTCGCTCAAACTTTACGAAACGCTCATGGCGGTGTTTCTCGTCAGCCGTGAAGCCCAGCACATGAAAGTCAATCTCATGCGTCAGCTCGAAATTATATCGAGCCTCCTTTTTGAGCAACTGCGTACACGGCGCACCTGCAACCCCCGACATATATTTTCGCTTGTCGAATACCTCAACAATGGAATGATTCGGGAATTTAGGGTTTATTGCGTCAATGATTTCCATACCAAGCCACTTCTCCACATCGCGCTTGAAGCGCAGATTGTCGGGGTGTTCCTCTTTGATAGGGTTATTGACAATCATAACATTGTTGTCCGCGCCGTACATATCAACTGCTAATTTGGCGGCTACGGCACTCGCGGCTCCGCAACTGAACCACACTACGATGGTCTTGTCTTTTACGCTCTCGCCGCGCAGGAGGGTGATGTTGTCTATTTTCTTATTCATATTCGGCTCTTTTGGCTCTTGGTTGTTATTGTCAGTTGTTGAAATATTCGGCACAGCGGAATCCGCGTCTCGGCTCATAATCCATAAAGTCCATCGACTTGAACAGCCATGCGCGGTTAGCCCATCGCGCCAAATCCTTTTCGTATGCTGTCAGCACACGCTTATTCTCAAAATCTCGGTAAGGCTGCACAAATGGCAGTATCTTCAATTCTTTCAGCCTGCGAAGCCTATACAAGTCATGCTCGGGAGTAGAGTTGAAACCTACAAGCACATAGCAATACATCTTGTATGGCTTGATGTATTTCGTCACCTCTCGCAGTTTATCCGTCAAGTCAATCTGCGGTAGATCCCACGCGATATGGATAGGTTTCAGCAACGGCAGCTTGTTCAGCCAATACGCCTGCTCCTCGTCCATAATCCGCACGTCAACGCCATGCAGATTGACTTTCTGCTTCGCCTTCAACAGATAATCCATGGCAGACTTCCATTCGGGATTGGCGAAGAAATTGTTGTCGAGGACTTCTATGTGCTTGCCGTGTGGATTCAAATCCACGGGTTCGACGGCATGAATTTCACCCTCTTTATCGTGCACCAGGCAGAACGGACAACGACGTATGCAACCGCGCGAGAAAAATTGAATCGAATACGGATATTGCGGATATAGCGAGTAATCCATAGCCGTAGATTTTTCCACTTCCTCGGGTAGTCGGCTCTTGATATTGTAGCCAGTGCCTCCACAAACGACCTCGCAGTTCCACGGGGTGCAATCGTCGGGCGAGAATGTGAATATCTTGGACTTGTAGACCCTGTCGTAATCTGAGCCAAACATTGCGTCAGCCCATTCGACATTATCCCCGTGAACCTTGTGCCATGCGGATAATCGCATCAGCGCAAAATTTGGGTAATGGTGACTGTCAACGTCTATGAGTCCGATGTTCATGCCGCAAAGTTAATGTAACCTTGCGTATTATCCAAATAAGCCTATAATATGGGTTTAGGTCTTGAGAGGGCCAAAATCAACCCTGTTTTGACCCCTATTTTTAGCAAAATCGGCTGAATCTCCTACACAACTTCATCCCCTCTTTTATCCCTTTCTCTTTATCCCTCAGTGAATTAGGTGGTAAAGCGATATAATGTAATGTACCTAATTTATAATCTTTTTTTTCTCTTTCTCCCTTACTATATATTTTTATTGAAATATTCTTTGAATTTTTACTACATTAAAAGAAAATATAGAGATAAATATATAAATATCAGTGAGTTACACCATGTAGCTACAAGTTCAGAACGCTGCATTGGAGTGCATAAATGTTAAAAATATATAAATCTTTGTTTTTGGGTTAGAGGTGAATTTTGAAGAAAAAAATTTTTCAGGGTCGCACCCGTACACCTCGATTGAGATCCACCCACACCCCCGGTACCCCTTTGCAGAGTATACGCCCTGATATATAGAGAGTTACATAAACGTGGCGAGCGGTTAGTGTACGTAACCGCTTGATTTATACCACTTTTTGATAGTGGATTTTTAGATAGCTGCTTATTAATGTAAAATGTTGGAAGTCAAACACTTACACCTATTACACGCAAATTATCTATGTTTACCACATGTTCCACTCAATTTTAACATATTGTTCCACGAGTGTTAAAATGTTAAATTATTTTCGTCAATTCCGGTGCAAATCCAGACGGCCTCTGATATAGGTTAATCAAGCCACTTTGCGTCGATTCTACTGCATTTAAATTATTTTTATAGGAAGGTTCATGCCTTAAAACGCGTATTGCGGCTGCGTTTATATATGCAAGCCAGTTTGCGAAATTGACAACCTAACTAATTGATATTTAACACTTTAGATTTGCACGGGTCAGAAAAAAGAGTTAATTTTGTAGTGAAGATAAGGGAGAGGAATTTCCCATATGAACGAAAGCCCCGGCGTTCATTTTCACAAACTCAACCGGGGCAAAGTTAATAAAAACATTCTCAGTTATGAAAACTTTTCAGACAATCGAAGAGGCTGCACAATTCATTAGCAACCATGCACACACCGGAAAAGAATCCACCCTTAACGACTGCCTTTGCTTTGGTATGGGTGTATACGCTTACACAAGTGAGTGTATTGCCGCCGGTATCCCGGTAAACTCAAAACGTGCAGCGTTCCACTACCTCAACGAAAGCGAGTTAATTACCCTGCTTACATACCTGCAGGGGTACGATGGATATTTAATTGCCGTCTGAATCCTCCATAATGCACCACGCCCCGCGAAATTGCCGAATGGATAAACGGCAAAGATTTCTAATAACAAACCTCTAAACCAAATAGCTCTATGCAGACAATCAAAGTACGTACCACGCCTGATGAAGTTGCAAAATACCGTACTATCAAAGAGGCGTTAACAATTTACCGCGCAAAGGTAGATGCCGCAAATGAAGCGTTAAAGGCAGCTTATAAGGCTGAAAATATCCCTATGAGCGGGACTCTAGAGACGCCCGGAATGTTCACCCCGAAAAGTCCGGCAATAAAGGCGGCAGACGCAAACTATAATAACGCGGTAAATGCCTACAGACGCGTAGTATTGGCGTTAGGTGGCGCAAAGATGCAAACACGTTTGCACCGTTTGGAAATTGCCGGCGTGCTTTAATATTAACCTATCCCGGCTTGGAGTTTACGCGGGTTCGATTCCCGCGCCGGGAACTAACTAAACTAAAAAAAGAAAAGGATATGGAGCTTACATTAACAGACCGCGTTAACATGGCTAAGCGAATAACCGCGAGTACCGCCGCCCTGAAAGACTGGCGGGTCAGGAGCAAACACAATCGCGCCATGCGAGAAATAGCACGGCAATTAACCGCCGGGAAAGGATACATAATAGCATCTGTAAAAGAGCTAAAACAAAGATACGGCGAGTTATGCCACTATGAAGTTACAGCCCCCGGTACTGACCGAAAAACAATCTGGGCAATATGCAGTTTTCCCACTGGTAAATACATCTTTGCACCGATGTAAATACGTTCATCATGCCCGGCGGTATTCTACGCCGCCGGGAACTACAAACAAACTAAAAGCAAAAGATATGAAAACGAACACCCCCCCTAACGTTTTAGACCTCGCCCGCTGGATAGACTTGCAGCTATCTACAATCACCGAAGGCGTATCAGCCGGTTACACACTTGGTAACTACAATTCCGTGTGGATTGACAAAGGCGCAACAGTGTTTAATGTATCACTTGCAAACGGTGATACGGTTGAGATTGATTCTTACAACTTCAACACCGCTGAAGAGATAGCAACCGCAATAATATCAACCCTCAATAACACCCCATCTACCATGAATACAATGAAAACTGCAACCACCCCCGTCACATTGAGCGGCGCTGAGGAAATAGTTGCAATCCTCAGCGAAAAGCAAGTACGTACCGCCGCCGAAAAGCTACTTCCGGCTAAATTCTTTGATGAGTATTTCACGCCCGAACGCGCCAATATTGCCCTACTACGTCAGGCCCTGGAAGACCACATATTTGAGTGGGATATGACCGCCGCCGAAATTATAGAGGCCGCCGGTGCAACGAAATACGCAAAGACCCAGAACGCATGAAAAAGACCCTGAAGGCCACGGCGGTAATTGTCGGCATTATTGCCGCCGTGGTTATACTCAACTACATTTTTAAGGCTTTAGGCTGCCTTTTGATATACATTTCCGAAGCCTTTAACATACCACTCTAAAAACCAAAAAAAGCTATGAGAATATATAGAGAAAAGACCCACGATAACGGGTACACAAGAAGGGGCTACGCTTCCGACAATTATGCGGAATATCAGCTTACAAGCACATACGCGCATGACCTCTACAGCGATTTTCTGAAGCGATACAGCCGGTTGCCGTCAGCTCGCTGGTACAATCGCCACTTCCGGTTTGAACGCATCAAATAACCCCTATCCCGGCTTGGAGTTTACGCGGGTTCGATTCCCGCGCCGGGAACTACAAACAAACTAAAAGCAAAAGAATATGAACACCGAAAACAAAGATTTATGCAAGTGGGTTGCAAGTTGCGACCCCCAAACTACCGCCGGACTCGCCGGAAAGCGAGCATTTTACGCTATCCGGTTAGACATGATCAACCCGTCGGCGTCTCTCAAATACGACGTAATAAACGCCGTGGCACTGGTAAATAATCATTATTATCTAACTATCCGCGTCAAGTATGAAAGTTTTGGCCGGCTGGTAACAAAAGAATACACCGTAATGGCCGACGGCTCAGAAAAGCCGAAAAAGTTTGACGCCCAAATTTGCAGCCATAAAGTTGTAAAGACGACCGCCTAAACCGCCCCAATTCCCGCCCTTTGCCCCTCGGCGGTACAAGTTATCGCCGGAGGGCACAAAGAGGCTCAGAAACGAAATAAACAAGCAAAAACGACAACGATATGAAACCGAAACTAAAAGGCAATTTGGCCGAACTATATGCAGCCAAAACTACGATGCGCCGAAATATGAAAACCGGGCAATTTGTTGAGTTTATTGGCCGCCATGAATATAGTATTGAACGCAATGCAGACGGCACAACGCACGCCGTTAAACGTCCATCGTATTATATCGCTATTTGTGGGATAAACGCTAACGGCGTACCCTGCGCGGCCTATTTCAGCCCCGAAAGTGATGAGGCTTATTATTGGCAATATGCAGACCGTAACACCGTAAAATCAATTCTCAACAATCCTGAAAACGCGTATGATTGGCGCGACGTCAAGAACGGAATTAAAGCAAATATTTAACCGCCTCCGGGCACAACTGAAAAGGAGATGAAAAGCTACAGCGACATAGAAAAGCAGGTAAACCGCATTTTCGTTAACTATCTGGTTGACGAATACAGCCAGCCAATCAACGAGACGGCACAACAGCGAATTTACAAGGTGCGCGACATACAACACCGTTACACGTTCAACATTAACAAGTCCGAGGGTTTTTGCTCCTGCATAACGTGGGAGTATGCCAAGGCGAATTGCTACGGTGGTATTGTGTACCCCTACGGCAGCGTGACAAAGAAATACCCCAGAGAAATCTACGCAAAACAAGTCTAACCCCTAAAACCCACAAGCCCAATGAATATTAACCCCTAAACCATACCGACATGATACTAATAGCCCTAATATGCGTAATTGCGTGGCTCGGCCCGGCATTACGCGACGGAAGCGACATCAAATGAATTTAGCTACCTTTTTGGTGCGATTCTCAATGATGACACTTTCAACGGGTATTCCCCCGAAGAAATTCAGGCGGCGATCACCGAGGCGATAAATAAAATTCTCGTAATGGATTGTGTTGCCTGCCTTGTTTATGAGTTTCCAAAATCGCCTATCCGCTTTCGTCTCAACCGGTATTATGAGGTGAGAGACGATGAAACAGGATTATGGAACGGTGAATTTTATACAAATAACAAATAAAATCATACGAATATGGCAAATTACAGATTCAAAACCGCCGAAATAGAGGCGATGAAGAAAAACATCCTCACACAAATAGAGCATGAGGCCGAGACCAAAACCGCGTGGCGTCTGCGTTGCGCAATCGAGGGGCAACTTATGTGCTGCCGACCCTCAAAACGTGAGGCCGCGAGACTGGAGCGCGAGTTGGCACTATACGAAAAGTTAACCAAAAACGATTTACCCAACTGGCAGAGCGAGCCAACACAGCCCGCCACACCCACAGAAACGCCCCAAATTTCAACGCAACCCGCCGAGACGGTAAATGTATCGGCGGAGGGAGAGAAAGGGACTGAAACGCGAGAAAACACGCCAAAAAGAAAGATTCAATATTTCCACTACACACCCGAACAACTGAAACGCTACATAATCGACGTTTACGAAAAGAATGCAAACGATGAATGGGTATTATTGCCATACAAACAGATAGACACAGACAAATGTTTTTGGAATGTCATCAACGGCAAAATTGGCGAATGGGACAGGATGCAAGAAAGGTTCACAGAGGTTAATATGGACTTTAATTCTCCGACTTGCGGCAGATGCTTCAAGATTAACAGAATCTATCAACAAGACTATTTCATCGTATCAAATGAGAAGCTGCTGGAGTTCACGATTAACGGCAATTACTACTACATCCAAAAACAGACATATAGCAAAGGAAAACACAGATGGTGTTATACCATCATGGACGCATACGGAGATTTTTCCGTCGATGATTTTTCCTACACAAAGAGGGGGATAATGCAGCGTTTCAATAAGTGGTGGAAGAAAAACGCCACAATCATCTGGCAAGCATCGGGAACTCCCACAGAGCCGCCACAATCGCCCGAAACTCCGCAGACGGTAGATTGTGCCACCGACACGCCCAAACCGCGAGAAACGGCACGGAAACCGCAAAATCGAGGCATTGGCAATACACGGCACTCCAGGCTGGGCGCAAACGGATATTCAGTGCTCAACGATGCAAGTGTGACAATGAATTTCAAAAACATTACATTAACTTTGCACAAAACCAACAGCCATGTATCTCTGTAAAAACAAACTCCTCAACATCCTCCTCAACATCCTGCTTCTCGTGATACTCCCGGCAGCCGGTGGAATCCTGCTTTACCTCTATGTGGAGTATGCTCTTCTACCCATTCTGATAATACCGGGATTCATAGCCTTCCTCGCCGGAGGGTTAAATAACGGCAGCAACGTATAATTAGTAAATAAAAGATTATGGCAACCTACATATACGCCCGTGTCAGTACCGGCGGGCAGACATTCGAGCAGCAAATGCAAACTATTACAGAGCATTTCCGCAAGATGAAAAGCGACATAACGGCGGCGGATGGAATTGTTGAGGAACACATATCCGGCGCGGTGGAATGGCGACAGAGAAAACTCCGTGCACTCGTGGACCGATGCAACCCCGGTGACACAATCTTTGTCTCGGAATTAAGCCGCCTTGGACGTAATCAGGCCGACATTTTCAGCCTTGTGGATTATGCTGTGAAAAAAGGCGTCGAGCTGTTTATCTGCAAGGATAACATGCCGCTTGAGAACCGCACTATGGGCGGCAAGATGTTTCTGTTCCTGTATTCGATGCAGGCGGAGGCGGAGCGCACCAACACCTGCGAGAGGAACCTCGCCCGGGCTGCATGGGAGCGCGAGCAGATAGCAAAGGAAGGAGGCTTCTGGTCCAAATCCGGCAAGTGGATCACCCGACAGGGCCGCCACCCGGAAATCATCAACGGCAGGGAAATATGGGATGTCTCGGCAATGGTCGAGGCTTCGGCACGGAAGCGCACAGACAATGCTATCATATGGCGAGACAAATCCCAGGCCGTAAAGTTCGCACACCGCAAACGCGCCGAGGGCTGGGGTATAGTCCAGATAGCTGAAGAACTCGGAAAGCTCTTTGACGAGAACGCGCCATTATACCCGGACGGCGGAAACCCCTACGGCACACCCACCGGCTGCAAGCCGACAAAAGGCACGGTGTCGAAGTGGTGCCGCGAGATGAATCCGCTGGCCGTCTAACCTCGATTGTGGTAGCGGACTGGCCATTTGCCCTCAGCTTGTGTTCAAGCGTTTCAAGGAACAGATACGAGAATTTATACCCATGGGGGTGTATTTAACAAAGTTTAACAAAACAAGAAACCCAGCCAAGTCGTAAACGGCTGGGTTTTAGTGATTTAGCTTTGGAGCCGCGAGTGGGACTCGAACCCACGACCTTTTTGTCAAGAATGAAAATTATAAAACACATAACATGTTGATTATTAACATATTATGCGATGTTAAAATTTGCAAAGTCAAAAATTCGTCAAAAAGACCGCCCCCCCCAATTGCCCGAAAAAGCAAAAATGGCATTTGGAAGAATCAACAATTTGTTGTAAATTTGCAGCACCGTATCAAGGAACAGCAACACGCAAAACGACATAACGGCGACGTGAAACCTCGCCGGAAATTAGAAGCCCACATATCAGCGTGTTGCCCCTTGATACTATGTGAGGCTTCTTTTTTTATTGTATGTACCGCAAACGCAACATATATCTCGACCCGAAGCTCGCATGGGAGGCGGTTGGCTCAAAAGAGTCAATCGAAGCCCTTGCGGTCGTTTTGGGCATAAAGGTTACGTTTGTCAATTCTGTTGTCACCGACGCTTCAGCTGTGCGCCTGATGCACATTCTCCGCATAGGACACACGCGTTACAAACGCGCCGTCAACTATGCGCTGCGCAAAGGCTGGCTTGTCCGCGAGGGCGACAACATCCGGGCGGCAAGCATCAAGGCACTCGACAGCTATAATGTCAGGCTTGTATTCACCAAGCATCATTACGACGGCAAGCGAGGCGATGAGGTGCGCTGTCCCTATACTCTGATTCAACTCTGCAACTTCATCCGTCAGGCTGTGTTGCTCTGCCATATTTCCAAGCAAGTAGTCGTTTACGATACAATCACAACGGCGACCCGACAACCGGCAAGTTCCAAATCGCGCTCAAAATATAAAGCTGCGCAAAAACGTGTCGAGGGCTGGGGGATGCGTAAGCCGAAACTTCGGAAAAGGGCAGACCGATTAAGCTATGCGCGGATATCGGAACTCGCGGGTTGTTCCAAGTCAAAAGCCAAGTCGCTTGTCAAGTCTCTCGTAGTCGGCGGCATCATCAACAAGACCGAGAACTATGAGAAAACGAAGTGGCACATCGATGAGTATTCCAAGATGCTGCGGGATGGTTACGCCGCCTCGGGTAATCGCGGTTTTCTTGTACGCTACGACGGTAAGGTGATGTTGCGGCTTGCGAACTCCTACACATTGAATAAACCAGTCGTGAAATATGTGGCGACAGACAGAAAACAGACTCAAACCGCTTAATTTTTTTTGCGATGATTTCTATTTGTGACCCTATATCACTATGGCCGATATACCGCGCCGGGGTATGCGCGGCTGTTGACCGACACGATAACAGAAACCTATGGAACGTTTAGACAGCTCAATTCATAAGTACAAATTCTTTCGACTTCGCCAAAAGTTGTATAAAACACGCCCTATGGGTAAGCTCGAAGCCAAGATTGACAAATTTTTGTCCGAAAACGGTGTGAAATATCACCGTCAATGGCCGGTGAAACTCGGAACACGCGGCAGAAAACAACATCGCTACCTTGTGTCGTTTTATCTGCCCGAAGCAAATATTATGCTCGATATGGCAGACAGCGACGCTGATATGAGCCTATATGATTTCTCCAGGTACAAGGAACTGATATGGCGTTGCCATGAATTTCCCCGGCAGATAGGCGCGATAATACCGATTGATAAGAATTTAGGCTGGCGAGAAGTCAAGAAGCAATTGCAGCTCCTTATACGAATTTGACATACTCCCACGGCTTTAGCCGTGAGCTTTCTTGAAACAGTTTTCGTAATGAAAATAGTTGATGATAAATATTATACACCTATTCATGTTGCTAACCATTGCTGGGAAAAAGTTAAAAATATAATTGGTTTAGAAAATATTA